>Ga0194126_10000504_pt1 | contig 65516 bp, 71 predicted proteins | sample TA2KigC150mmetaG_FD_148641 | JGI IMG/M metagenome (GOLD analysis project Ga0194126, IMG submission 148641) | Freshwater microbial communities from Lake Tanganyika, Tanzania - TA2015035 Kigoma Deep Cast 150m | ecosystem: Environmental > Aquatic > Freshwater > Lake | place: Tanzania: Lake...
TAATCGGCCACAGGCTGATGCTCTGAAAAAAATGCGGAATTCTGCTCACCTTCAGCTCGCGCCCTACGGTCGTTCCGCCTTCGGTGAGTTCGTCGATTCGCTTGTGTGACCTGTGGGTTTCAATCTGCGTGTAGACAAAGAGCCCGATCATAATTCCAACCGAGCCGAACAGGAGCGCGATGCCCGAAAGGCCGAGGTCTTTGGTCCAGTTGAGTATGCGGACCCCCATCTCAACACCCATCATAGTGCCGCCAACCATGGCTAGGCCTAAGACCCAGTCGATGTTGCCTAGTTGCCGGTGCCTGATGGTTGCGACCACCGACTTGCCGCAAATGTGCGTGACATCGATTCCTGAGGCCATATATCCCGGAAAACCGAACACTATGAGCGCAGGCGTCACCATATAGCCTCCGCCCACTCCGATGAAGCCGCCCACCATACCAACCGTCATGCCGGTCAGCACGAGGAGGAAAATGGGGGCCGAGATTCCTGCAATGACGAATTCAAACATATGTCGGTCTCCTTTCAGTGTGCGCCTTCGTAGTGCTTGATCTTTTCGATCTTCATTCCGATCATGTCCGTGAACCCTTCGGCCATAGAGCCTAAGCAGAATCCCAGGGCCAGAATGAACAGCACAGCCTCCACCGCGCCCCATGGGTCGGTCTCGACCCCTTTGTGCGTGAAGGTATCCCGGTACTTGAAGCCCTTGGAATCCTTGATTTGCCACGGCACAGTTACTTTCAGGGTGTTCCCTTCGAGTGTGACCCGTTTTCCTTCGTCAACGGTTTTCTTGTCGATGATGCCGGTGGCGCCGAAAGGAAGGCGGTCGCCTTTTTTCACGGGCACGGCCTGCAGACCTTCGATTTTCTCAAAGGAGCCGATCTGCAACATCGCCGGTTTGTCTTTGGTCGCGTCCTTGAAAGCCTCCGCGTGAACTGCCCAACCGTTCGATTTTGCCTTGTAGTAATATTGTCTTTGCAGGTTGCCGTTGAAATACTCCATCCAGAAATAGATGCAAACGGCTGCGGACAACGCGGTCCAGACAACGAACTTGATAGTGCCTCTTACTCTAAAGCTTCCTGCCATGAAAAGTCCCTCCTCTCATAGGGAATATCGTCTCATGTAGGACGTTCGCCGATATCGAACGCCCGCGGTTTCTCTCCGAACAGTCTGATCTTTCCCGAATCACCTCCTTTCAGTAGACAGGGATAACCCTCATCCGAGTGGTGGATCGAACCACTGGAGCCTCCGCGCGACTACTTCTATGGATGTCGGCGATTCTTTGTTTCGGTAGCCTGGATACCCCACCTACCTGTCTTGGGGGGACAAAGTAGCAACTCCTGTGCCAATATCCTTGCGTGACGCCCCTTCGCGACACAATTGAGGCAATTTTGGGAGGTTTGCTCAGTTTCCGATTACGTTGGAGTTTGAAGCGTCATGCCCCCTCCCGCGCCACGGGTGTCTCCGGAAATGAAGCCACGTGAGGATGGCAGGCGCCGCTGCCGCCTTCCCCAGCCACGCATACGAAGAGAAGCATTGTCGGACGAGCCGGCCGCTGCGCGGGAACGCGTGACTGACTTTGTGAAAGTGATTGCTTAGGAAAAGGGACCGAATCATGGGGGACGCGCTCCTCGACGGGAGTCGCTTGAAATCGCCGCCAACACGGCAAAATCGTATGTCAGATTTCTTTACAAAGTGTAAAGGAAGCGCAACTCAGAGTCGGAATATCTGCGTTGGAACTCCCCATAATCTCTACCGGATTTGCGAGACCCTTCGAGAAGATGCGTCCGATTCCATGAGAAGGTCTCATTGACGGTCGGCGCAGGTCCATGTGAAGGAGAATGGAATGGTGAGAAGTTCTCACGTCTTATGCGTGCTCGCGCCGGACCCGAGCAACTGAGACCAAGCCCCGTGGTCTAACGCGTAGTTACCCTCTAAGAAAGTCTTTGCCAAGGCTTCAACGCTTCCCTCGCACTGCATGAGCATGTCCATCTGGCGTGTAAATTGGAGCATTCGTCCCACCATATCAAGTTTCTCTCGGGTAAGCTCGGATTCGTGCTTGTAATACCTCGCGGCCACCCGGTCCTCACGGACTTCCACCATGAAGCCCAGGGCGTCGAAGATCGCTGCAATAGCGCGTGCTCGTCTATTACGTCGGATCTCGTCGGCCGCGCCCCCTTTGAACGAAAAAGTAATGTAATTCTTACTCGCCGTTTCACAGCAATAGGTGTCCAGGACGCTGTAATGATAGCCGATCCGGGAGCTGAAATTGAGATAATAGTCCGAGACTATGGCATAACTTCGATCTCCAAAACGTTCCGCCGTGCCCGGGGGGGTAAACATCTGTTCTCTGACGACGGAGAGAAAGCCGCCCAGATGTATGGGCCTTGGGCCTTGATTTCGCAAGTCCTCGTGCAGCATTCCATCGAGCAGAGCCCTAAAAGGGACAGACGCGATCTGGTCTACTGTCACCCGTTTCGAGAAACTGGAAGCGCCAGTCAGCCCGCCCCCCACATCGATGATGCGCAGGTCTAAAGGGATGGGGGCCACCAGTCTGAAGGCGCTGGGTCCTTGGTGATCCGAGACGAGGTCGCTTATGGCGAACATCTCCTTGTACGAGAGTTCATGGACCAATCGCATGATGTCGTGGAGGGTTTTGCAGTGCTGGGGCGCGAAATTGGCCGCGGCCGGATTGGTAAGGTTCAAGGGCACGATCCGGTCGGCAACCTTTCTCAAGGCGCGAAACACCGGCGTGTCCTTCATGATCGAATCCCTAGTCCTGCGAAGGTTGAGAAGCTCAGGCGCAAGCCCTTCGTAGACTCGAGCGGAGTATGCGTCTACAGTGACTTCGACACCCGGTGGAATGGACACGGTGGCCGTCTTGGTATCGAGAATTGTCGGCACCCCGAACTCCCTGGCCAGGGAAGCCATATGGCTTGTAACGCTCCCTGTGTCGGTCACGATGGCCTGGGCTTTGGTCATCACCATGACAAATTGGGGCTCGGCATGCCTGGCAACGAGGATGCCGCCCGCTGGAAACGTTTCCAGATCTTCCTCCGATTTCACGTGAACAGCAGGGCCAAATCCTATTCCTGGGAAAACAACCGCGCCTCCCTCCACCAGCAGAGAATAACCATCCGCCCGAGGAAACTCCTTCGAAGTCGCGGCCTGCCGGTTTTCGAGATGAAGGGGCCTGGTTTGAAGAATCATGAGTCTGCCGTGATCGTCCAAGGCCCACTCCGTGTCTTGAGGGTATTCGTAATGCTTCTCCAGTAGGAGTCCGTATTCGGCCAACTTCTGAATCTGCTCAGGCGACAGACAAGCCGCGTCTTGTTTCTCAAGCTTCACAGGGATTTCCTTAAGCCCTCCTTCCGGTAAGCCGACCAACTGAACCGGCTTGCGCGAGATCCGCTCGATGACAACGGTTGCTTTGCCATCCTTGGAAACCATGTAATTGTCAGGAGTTACAATTCCGTCCACGGCATATGATCCGAGTCCCCATACCGCCTCAATGAGGATCTCGTCGGCCAGTGGATTGGACGGATCCCTGGAATACATGACGCCGCTCGCGATGGAATTCACCATCTCTATGCACGCCACACTCATAGCTATGTCTTCATCCCGCATCCCCTTGGCCAGTCGATACGACACCGCTCTAGGGGTGTAGAGACTCGCCAGCACCTCCTTGTACGTGTCAATGAGCTTTTCGCGTCGGACGTTGAGAACCGAGGTATACTGCCCGGCATAAGACAACTCGCTGTCCTCGCCGATGGCGCTGCTGCGCAGGGCTGTCCGGATTTCCCGGCGCGTCTCATCGCTCGTCTCTCGGATGCGCTCCGCCATGCGGTCGAAGGAGGAGAGGATCGTGAGTTCCAAATCGACGGGCGCCGGCGCAGTCCTAATAAGGTCTTGCATTTCCCGGCTCACATTGGTGATCGCGTGGGGATCATGCAGGTCCAAGTGTCTACGCAGGCGGTTGATTTCGTCCACGAGGTCGTTTTGCTCCAAGAAATAATGGTAAGCGGCGGTGGTGATGGCAAAACCCTCGGGAATCGGCAGCCCTACCCTGTTGAGCAACTCGCCGAGGTTGGCGTTCTTCCCGCCGACCCAGTCGGCCATCTCTCTCGTGATACCCGAGTAAGGCAGGACCCATTCGGTAACGGTCAGCTCCTTCCGTTGCCCAAGTTCAGCTTTGATACAGGAATTGAGATTGTCAATGATAGGAAAGAAGGCCGCGAAGTGGCGTCCGGAAAGATCGTCCAGGCTCTTCACCATTTTCAAGGTGTGAAAAACCGCTCTCGTTGCTTGCGACCGCACGTAGGACATGCCGAACACCTCCTGCCCGCGCAGCTTTGCCTCCAAATCCGTTATGATATTGAGAAGCTCGGTGTTTGAGGCCAGCAAGTCCTTAAAGCAAGCGTACTTGAACTTGAATAGAGTTGAAGCCCGTTCCCTGGCGCGGCTTCGATCTTCGAACGCTCTAGCCTTGATTCGCTTTAGGCGTTGCAGAATAGTGTCGGCAAAGGGCATTTCGATGTTCCTGAGGTTCGAGGGAGGGTTCCTGTTCCGCCCCTTTGTTCCTCGTTACACAACATACCCGCATCAAGCAATATCTGTGCCTAGAGCCCAATTCGCGCGATGAGCGCACATTGCGGCAGAGATCCTATGGGCGAGCCGCCTTGACTGTCGGCGATAGCCGGTGTCCCGTTTCTCTACACCAAGAAACGCCCGGTTCCGAACTCGTATGACACGGCTCATGCTCGCATACCGGCTGACTTTCAGACGGTGAAGATCACGTGGGACCAAAAGCGGCGCGGACCTGAGTTCCGGCCAATCCGTGTCTGATTCAGAGGACTACTCGTTATTTGACCGCGCTTGTAATACATCCGATTTTACGCGTTGTAAAAAAATCTGACAGGAGCCTACCGTCGTGCGGCGGAATTAAGACTCATAGCCAAGACTGCTCAGTCATTCGTCATTCCCGCGGACACGGGAATCCAGGACAGTAGTGAACCGCCCACTTGCCTGCAAGAGATAGGGCCCGGGTCTTGCCATGACGAGGGAAAACGACTAAGCAGTGGTGTGCGGGAATCCGGAGTCGGCCATTGATCCGATCGTGGAGCATGCAGCGATCGTTTGGTCGTTGCAGAACAAGATTGCCGCGAATTGGAGCGGCAGAGCGCAAAAAGCTCGCCAAAACGCCGACAGACGGGAAAGAAGGGCCTTAGCGCCACACCTGACCCGTCTATCGCCGCAACTCCCTCCTTATGGCTTGACATAACAGGAGTATTGAGGAAATTTAAGGCCCTCTTGGAAACCCCTTGCGGAGACAGGTCCGTATGCGTGTGCTTTTAATAAATAGTAACCTGAAGGGTGACATCCTCGCAGCGCCCCCCATCGGCCTCTGCTATGTTGCATCAGCGGCGAGAAAGGCAGGCCATGAGGTTCAAGTGGTCGATCTATGCTTCCAGCGAAGACATGAAAGAAAGCTGAAACAGGCGATCTCGCGCTTCTCGCCCGAGGTTGTGGGACTGTCTGTCAGAAACATAGACAATGTTAACATGCTCTATCCGGTCTACTATCTGCCTGAAGCTAAGAGCGTTGTGGAATATATCAGAACTTTGACCTCCGCGCCTATTGTGGTTGGAGGGCCGGCCGCGAGCATCTATCCACAAGGGCTCCTCGAATACTTGGGAGTTGACTTCATCGTGGTTTCCGACGGTGAAGACACTTTTGTGGAGCTTCTCAAAGCTATAGAGGCCGGATCCGATCCCGGGAGGGCGCCGGGTGTTTGCTCCAAAGTCAATGGAATCATTCATTTCAAGCCCCGCTTTATGCCGGAGTTCCCGGATATTCGGCCCAACTTGGCCCAATGGATTGACATGAAGCCGTATCACCGGATTGGAAGTAGCTACACTATTCAGACGAAGCGCGGGTGCAGGCATCGGTGCATATACTGCGTTTATCACATGGTCCAAGGAAACAAAATCCGCATGAGACCGCCCGAGGAAGTGATCGGCGAATTGGAGGAGGCTCACTTCAAGTTCGGCGTCTCTCACTTTGAATTTGTGGACTCGATATTCAACGATCCACCGGAACACGCCACGCAGATACTTGAACTGCTCTGCAACCAACGCTGGCATGCGAATTTCAGCGCCATCGGCATGGATCCTGCCTACCTGGACGATGATGCCCTTGACCTTATGTGGCGAGCCGGCTTCCGTTCGTTCATGATGAGCCCTGAGTCCATGTCGGAAGCAGTGCTCCGGAATTATTGTAAAGCGTTCACTATTCCCGATGTGATTCGCGCGACGGAACGAATAAATAAGACCCGCTTGACCACTTTCTGGTATTTCTTGGTGGGCGGCCCCGGAGAAACCAACCAAACGCTGCAGGATACTCTCGATTTTATCGTGAAGTATCTGAAGCACGAACAGCATCCACCGTACCATAATGTCAACGTGTTCCTCGGCGTGAGAATCTATCTACAGACCAGACTCTGGGAAATCGCAAGAAACGAAGGTCTGGTAAATTCCAATACGAATCCTCTTGAACCGTGCTGGTACGTATCCACGGAGTTGGACCTGGATCTTGCGGTAAAACAGATGATGCGGACTGCCGCGTCATGTCCCGAACTGTATCTCGGGTTCGACGAACGAATATTGGGCCTGTCCGGTCTCGTAGCATTGATCGGGCGTCTATCGGGAATGCCCCGGCCGTACTGGAGACACATTTGGGGCATAAACCGGCTGATGCTCAAGTTCGGCTTGCGCTTCAAACTTGACTCGTCCGACGTCGTTTCCCTGATCAAGCAGCAACTTGCCTTCCAGTCCCGCTAACCGGCCAAATGCCTTGCCTATCGGAGTAAGCCGTTGTCGGCGTAACAACGCAACGGTTTGTCGTTCAGCACGGCTGCGAAGCATTTGTTGCAGGACGTGCAACTCACCCTGTTCATCACGCCCTCTTTCATCCTTTTGACAAGGAGCGGATCCCGCACAAACGGCCTGCTCATAGACAGTAAATCCGCATGACCTTGCTGCAAAATCTCTTCAATAATGGATAGGCTGCGCAAGCCCCCCACCATAATCACCGGAATGTTACCTACAACGGGTTTGATCCGTTTCGCGGCATCGAGGTGATACGCTTCTTCAAATTTGAATCTTTCCCGCCACCGGTTCAAAATAATTCTCACCCACGGTCTGAGCCAGATCGGCATACCCTTTGCCAACTCCCGCGTCGGCGCCCCACCGCGACACACATTCATGAACGAATAGAAAAGCGTCCCACTGCTCAATTCCAGCGCGGTTACGCCAAGCCGAGCCAGCTTCTCCGCATATTGGGCGGCGAGTTTTGTGTTTATTCCTTCGCGGGGAGTATAGTCGTTGGTATTGAGCTTCACGAGGATAGGAGCGCCTTCCGGCGCGGTTCGTTTCACTGCGGCCAACACTTCTTTCAGGAATCGAAAACGGTTTCCGGCAGTTCCTCCCCAGGCGTCATCCCTGCGATTAAAAAATGGAGAAAGAAACTGATTGATCAAATAGCCGTGGGCCGCATGCAATTGGATTCCATCTACGCCTGCTTCCATAGCGCGGCGCGCCGCCTCGCCGAACGATGTTATAACTCCGTGGATCTCTTCTTCGTTCATTTCGTGCGGTTTAAGGATATTAATAGGATCGCGAAACGATCCTGACGGGGCTATGGGCCTCTGACCGGTGGTCCTTCTCGTGGTTTGCCGTCCTGCATGAGAAAGCTGGAAGACGATCTTTCCCTCCCGTTCATGCACCGCATCGACAATTCGCTTGAGCCCCGGGATCATTTCATCGCAGTGAATGCCCGTTTGATACGGAGCGGCTTTTCCCGCCCTATCAATGAACATAAATCCCGGTATTATGAGTCCTATCTCTCCCTTGGCCAAGACTTGGTACCGCTTCACCAGTCCCTCGGTGACTTCCCCGTAAACGGTGGCCATCGCTTCATGGGTCGCGGAATGCACAAAGCGATTGCCGATTTCCAGAAAGCCTATCCTGATCGGCGAGAAAGCTTTCAGGTTATGGTCCGCTGCGGTAAGCATCACACTTCTTGCTTTGTCCATTGATGTGATCTGAAAATATTGTTACTTTATTCGGATGGCTTGCTTGGGACAGAATGCCATACATTCCTTGCAACCGCTACACTGGGACGCGAAGATTACATCGACAATCCACTTATCGGCGGCTCTGCCCGGCCCCCGTCTCCGCCGAGGATGCGTCCCGAAGACGCCCGATGGACATCTCTCAAGACAGATGCGACATTCCATAGGGTCGCCGCACGCGTCCGAATCAACTCGTATCTTCATAGTATTCCGCCCTCTACCATGGCAAATCGGGCGAATCGGCCCGCCTCTCAAGTGTAATCGCGTCCGCGGGGCACGCAACTCTGCAAACTCCGCAACCATAACACTGTCTTGTGTCGATGACGGCCTTACCCGACGCATAGGAGATTCGGATCGCGCCGAAGTGACATTGCATCCGACACGCACGGCAACCTGTGCATAGATCCCGGTCCACTTGCGCCACGTACTCTGCTCGAAACATCGTGCGCATGAGATTCTGTTTCACCTGGACCCGATAAGCGACACAGTCATGGTCGCAATTGCACAAGCCTCCAATGTAAGGAGTTTTGAACGTCCAGATCGAGTGTATCAAGCCTTCCCGGTCGAATGTCCGCATTAATCGTTTTGCCTCTTCCTTGTCGACCAGTTCGACGTTCGAATAATCAGGGTATTTCCCCAAAATATTCATTTGGTCCACGCCTAACCCGAAGCAATATCTCGCTTCTCGGGCTCCCGTGGTCAGGGTGCGGCACCTACAAGGCAGGCGAACGATCGAGTCTTGGAAATCAATAATCAGCTCAATGTCTTCAATGGGTACGATCTGGCCCCAGTGCTCGTTTTTCTGGAATCTCTCCGCCATGCGCCGAATAAAACCATAGGCGACAGGAATGTTCCTGACAGCGTCCAGGCCCGTTAACAATCTGCTGTACTTGGCCTCGAAATGCGCTCTCGTGTCATCGATGAAACCTACGCGACCTCCCTGCGCGAGGAGTTCACGTGAGTAATTTTTCATCTCCAGATACCATCTCTTACCTTCGCCGTGCTTGTGGCAGAATTCGCACATTTGGCAATTTCGCTCCTTTCACGGGTGGACGACAAGGAACAACCTACCGCGCAGAAGTCTCAAGCACAATACTATTCCATCACCTTATACCCACCATTGGCGCGTCTCCCGAGAATTTCCTATTTCGCCAAGAGCCTTTTTACTACCGCGGCAGTCAAAAGGTCTCGATTTTTCTGAGTTACTATGACAAGATCCACGTCGGGCCGCCTCTTGATCCCTTCGATGAATGGATCTCCTTTAAGAGCTATGGATCCGAGCACCGTCTGCGGCCCATCCAAAACCTCAACGAGAGTTCTCCGGAACACCTCTGAAAAGCATTCCATCTTGCCGATCTCATCAATGACAATGATTTGATCCGGTTCCTGGGGGATCATGCTCGGCGCCGCGACCCGGTGGAATTCATCCAGATCCACGCCGTATTTTCCCACCCGGCGCCGGCTGTGGATGCTCTCGTGGGCGAATATGCCTCTTTTTCCGTCTAGAGTTACGATTTCAAACCCGACGCGCCTGCTCTTCTCCCGTATTTCCCTGGTGAAGAACCCTGTAGCCGGTCGCGCAAGGCGGCTAATGATCTTCTCGATCAGTGTTGATTTCCCACAGCGAGGCGGACCGGTGAGCAGTATGTTTATACCGGGCATAGGCGTTTACTGGTCTGATTTGCGGAGAATCATCCTGCTGCACGAACGCGGGGTGAGACCACCGACGCGTTCGGGCACGGACTCGCGCGCCCCGATCACCAGGAATCCTCCGGGCAAGAGGCTTTTCAGGATACGGTTTAATGCGGCTTCCTGTTCCTCGATCCCATGATAAGTCAGCAGGCTGTTCCGAAGAAAGATCATAGTGAAATCGGTTTCGGGGGGATCATCCTCCATGAAATCGTGCAAATCCCATTTGATGCGTTTTTTGAGTGGATCGCGAACCATACATGTTTCCGGCTCCGGTCCGCTTATGAAATAGGCCTCCAAAAGGCTCGGATTGACTTCTTTGAGGCTGCTTCGCCCATAGATTCCTTTCTGGGCCCGATCCAGCGCTTCCCGGTTGATATCTGTGGCCCAGATTTGGGCCTCTGGTCCACGTTCCAGCGCAAGCGCAAATCGATCCAAGACCATTGCGATGCTGTACGCTTCTTCTCCTCACGCGCAGCCCGCGCACCAGATTTTGATGGGATCGGGTCCCGATCGGACCGCCTCGGGGAAAATCTCCCGATCCAAACATTCCCACAGCCGGCGGTCACGCATGAAGCGGCTGATGGTTACCGTGAGCAGCGCTTCCACTTTTCTCTTGAGATTCTGATTGCTTGCCGCCTTGTCGAGATATGCCCGGACTGTTCTGCATTCAAGCTCGAGCATATTCCTTGCGAGTCGTTGCTTCACTCCCTTCCTGACTTTGCGGTATCCGCGCCAGGAGAGGCCAAATTGATCAAGAACTTCTCGAAACTCTTCGTCGGTCATGGCGAATACAGCGCTTGTCGTTGATTCGAGAATCAGCCCCCAGAGTACTATGGCCGGGTTACGGGCCAATGGCTCCCCAAAATCGCTCCAGAAATGCAGTGAATTCAAAGTGTCGCCGTTGTCGACGCTCACAATGCCTCTTTCCCAAGAGATCAACGTCTCTTGACTTTTGGTACGGAGCCGCCTACGTTTCTTGGTGATTGTGAGGCTTGGAAGCCCACAAACGCAAGTGAGATTGACAGGACGCTACGGGCCGCGGGATAGATCGGGGCTAGGTTATCCCGCTGCGGAGTAGCCAGAGAGGAGCGAGCTTCGAGAAAGTGATGCTCGGAGCCCACACACAAAGTGAATCCAACACTGGCCAAGCTGACTCCGAACGGACAAGTCTCAGAGATTCTTTCCGAGAAGATCTACGACCGCATGTTCTCTGCACATCTCGAACTGGTCCCCCAACTCAATGAGGTTTACGAACTCGAACTCGCTTACTATGAGAGTCGGATACTAACCGACCAGGAGATTATGCGGAACGGCGCTTACTTTGCAAGAGTCGGGGACACGTTCACTAGACACTTCCTAATCTGCAGTGGGGAACCTGTCCGTCTGCCCAAGCATTCCTCGTCCAGACTGCGTTCGTTCTTTCAAACCAATCAGTTCAAGACCGGTTATGCGACGCACGGGTTGTTTCCCTACCGCGGCAAGTTCCATCCACAAATGATCAAAGGTCTCATCAACATAATGGGCCTGAAACCGGATGATACCGTGCTGGACCCCATGATGGGTTCTGGCACTGTGCTTATCGAAGCTCGCCTGATGGGAATCAAGTCTGTCGGGGTTGATGCCAGTCCGTTTTGCCGCTTTATGGCACGTGTAAAGATCGACGCACTCACCGTACCGCTCGCTCCCGTCCGTCTGGCGCTTGCAGAGGCCAAGTCGGTCTTTGAGTATTTTGGTTCAAAGGCGGGGCATCCCCGCTCTGAAGCGCTTGACCTTTCAGGGTGCCAGACTGTGGATTTGTTTGGCGCAACACAGTCAAGTTCGTGGTCTGCTCGAAAAGCCTCCAGCGTGGGACTCCCCCAGGGTTGTGAAGAGGAACGCATCCACAACTTTTTGCTTCTGGCCTATCTCGACGCGGCCGGGTATTCGCAGAGGAGCACTAGAAGACCGCCCTTCCAACAGTTCCAGGCCATTCTGGAACGATATTTGTTCGTAGCTGAAAAGATTCAGCTCGTTCTCGAGGGGGCTGAAATGGAACTGGCCGAAGCGAAACCCTTGGAAGGAGACGCTAGGGCCCTACCCCTAGAGGATGGAAGCATAGATGGAATAATCTTTTCCCCCCCGTACAGCTTCGCCATTGATTACTTGGAGAACGATCAGTTTCATCTGGGCTTTCTGGGGACGGAGCTTAGCAAGCTGAGACAAGATATGATCGGTCTCAGGGGTCGTACGCCCAGGCAAAAGTACGATCTGTACAAGCTAGATATGGAGAAAGTGCTCGCCGAATGCGCAAGAGTGCTTCGTCCTGCGCGAATATGCACTATCGTTGTCGGAACGAACAACAATCAGCTTAGCAGGATTCTGGGAGTGCATCCGGAGGAGGTTCAGGGAATTGACGAACTGCTGTGTGAGTTAGGGAGTTCACACGGTCTGAGGCTGGTTCGGCGTCTCTCCCGTCAGATTACAGGGATGGCCAACACCATGAGGACTGAATTCATCATAATGCTAGAGCGTGTATGACGCATTTACGTTAATGCCCTTCCATTCGTACCTTTCGGAATTCTAGGCACGGAATCGCTGACCGCGTCGTGTTCGATGGCCATTATTTCAAGCAGTCCTTCATCAACCTGAATCGATCTCCAGAGAGGAAAATATGGCTCTAGTTCAGGGAAGTTTCCAATGCGATCCGTCAAGAACTGATACATATCGCGCGTCGGCAAAATAAGGATGCCGCCAACCAGAATCTCCTTGAGTATCCCAAGCGCCATCTTGTTTATTGCTCGATGACTGGATGAGACATTCCCGGTTTCCCATTCCACCGCAAAGTAACGATCTCCAACCGGATAGCAGGCGTCCATTTTCCCGGGCTTCTGTAGGGTGGCTATGTCAAAGGGCTGCTCCAAAATCCATCCCAGCGCTTTCAGGCGCTTCATGCAGGAGTTCTTTATGGGTTTAACGCCACTGCCCTGTCCGCGCTTCTTGCCGGACTGAGGATAGAGTGTGAAAGACCCTGAACCCGGCGGCCACTCTATAGACTGGATTGCTTGCCCTATCTGATTCCTGATGTTACGCCACTCTCGTGACTCGGAAAAGCTGCCCGCATCTATCAGCCGCTCAACCTTGACGATCTTCATCGTGTCCCCTCTTCGAGTCATGATTGTCTTGCAGCGATTCAATCCGACGCTCCGCTTGCCGAAGCATTTCTGAAGGGGCTAAACCTAGAGCTACCGCCAACTGCGCGAGAGTCGTTAGGGTTGGGATTTTCCTGCCGCGTTCCAGCAGGCTCACATAGGTCCTGTGCAGCCCAGCTTCAAAACCGAGCTGCTCTTGGGACAGTCCTCGCTCCCGGCGGATCTCCCTGAGAGCTCCACCAAATGCTTTTGTGAGTTTGACGGATTCCGGCCTGTTCATAGGTTTCAAAGTGATGGCCCCATCTAATGTCGTTTTGCAGACCAAAGATCAACAGACTATGGTATTCACCCCCGGGCTTATTCGAACTTATTCTTTAGGACCCGATAATACTGTGACCTCCCCGTCGTCCCATAGACACTAAGGTCGAACCCCCTCAAGGGTGATGGTTTCACAATCAACCCTATGCGCTGGGAGTCCCTCGTGTTAACATTGCGCATACTGTGACCGCTTCTCTGCAGCGTCGGGGGAAACATTACTCCATGCTCACCGTTTTTCATTGTCGTACTCCAAAGGAGGGGATTCATGCTGAGGAAGACCGCGCTGACCGTCGTTCTGCTCATTGCCCTTGTATGCGTTTACTTCCTTGTCTGGCCTGTTCCCATCGAGCCGGTCTCCTGGAAACCGCCGTCAAATCCTGGTTACACGGGACCGTTCGCCCGTAATGAGAGGCTGAAGGGACTGGAATTTTTGCCCATCGGGAAAAACCACGGCCCGGAAGATGTGGCGCTCGACCGGCAGGGCCGCATTTATGCGAGCACAGGCGAAGGGTTCATCGTGCGGCTCAACCCTGACGGCTCGGGCGCGGAAAACTGGGCTGATACCAAAGGCAGACCCTTGGGACTCGCGATGGATCCAAAGGGAAACCTGATCGTGGCCGACGCATACCGGGGGCTCTTATCCATAGCTCCTGACGGGTCAATTACCGAATTGGCCACAGTGGCGGATGGTATCCCCATCCGATACGCAGACGATGCGGATGTGGCGGCTGACGGCAAGATTTACTTCTCGGACGCGTCCACTAAATTCGCAGCCAAGGATTACGGCACTATGGGCGCCAGTCTTCTGGAAATCATGGAGCACGCCGGGACCGGGAGATTACTCGTGTGGGAGCCCGAGACACGAAAGGCGCGCACCCTCCTTAAGGGTTTGACTTTCGCGAACGGTGTCGCAATCAGCCACGATGAGACCTATGTGCTGGTAACTGAGACCGGGAGCTATCGTATTATCCGTTATTGGATCGCGGGACCGAAAAAGGGGACTTCCGAAACGCTGGGAGACGCGCTGCCCGCGTTTCCCGACAATATCACCAGGGGCTTGGACGGCCGCTTTTGGGTGGCATTGATCTCTCCACGAAACCCGCTTGTGGACAAGCTCGCAGAGAGTCCGTTCGTTCGGAAAATGATACAGCGCATGCCGTCTTTCTTGCGGCCGAAGGCTGAATCGTACGGCCATATCATCGCCATTGACGGCAATAGAAAGATCTTGATGGATCTGCAAGATCCACAGACCAACTATCCTCAGAATACCGCGGTCACGGAAACGAAGGAATTTCTTTACATCGGCAGTCTCAGCGCGACGTCGTTGGCTCGTCTGCCGAAAGATAAGATCGGCCTCAAATAGGGGATAAGGTGGCCAAGCGGCGCTCTTGGGCTCCTCCTTCAAGAGCGCCTAGACCGTGGGGTGACGCGTCGTCTTCTCATCCGCTTCTTGCGCGGGCGCCTCACGCTTGCACAGAGGCTTGTCACTGCACGCGTCACATACGTCCGCGCAGTCGGTCGGGTCTGCCTTGGCTACCAGGAGTTTTTTCCGGTACCGATGAACCAGGAAAGCTCCGGATGCGATTAAGATCGCGACAACGATAATCTCTTGCCACATGAGTGTTCACCCTTGAGTTAATTCCCGCGGACCCCCTTTGGTCTATTTGATGCCAACTGCGCGCTTGTTCCAAGCGCTCGGTTGTCCATGTATCGGGACTCTGGTATGTGATAACAAACTGGTATTCTGTATCAAAAATAGCTGAACCACAACTCACGTTAGACGTACACCCATTCTTGAGACAGAACACGAGCAAATCAAACAAGTCCGTGACCGAAAAGCCGTCGCATTGCGACAGACTCAAGCGTCCGGCGCAAGGTGGTTCGAATGCACAGCGTAGGCGTTATCCATGGGCGATTCCAAGTGCTCCACAACGATCATCTCAGGTACTTGTTGGAGGGCAAAGCGCGTTGCGACCACCTTGTCGCCGGAATTACCAATCCTGACCCAATCCTATCCCGGGAGGATGAAGCAGACCCAGCGCGGTCGGCTTTGTTCGCGAATCCTCTTACTTACTTCGAACGATATCAACTGGTTGTGGCCGCCCTCATCGATGAGGGGGTGGTCAGCCACGAGTTCTCCGTCGTGCCCTTTCCGATAAATTTTCCGGAACTCTACCGGTACTACGTTCCTATGGAGGCCCCCTTCTTCATTACCATTTGCGATAGGTGGGGCGAACGGAAACACGAGCTTCTTACCGGACAAGGACTCAAGGTGGAGGTTATGTGGCGAAGAACTCCCGACACCAAAGGTTTGACCGGCTCAGAGATTCGCCACCGGATGGCGCTTGGAGAACCTTGGCAACACCTGGTGCCCCCGAGTACGGCAAGACTGTTAGTGAAATGGAACATCGTCGATCGACTACAGGAATTGGCCCTAATTCCACAAGCATGATGGTTCCCCGGGGAATTGAACAGATCCAACCCGGCCTGCGCGACGGCCTTGGGCCCGTGGGCGGCCTTGGCCGTAAAGGCTAGAGGTAGAGGGATGCGTACACGTCACCCTGAATGCCGGCCAAGAGAAGTGAACGAAGTTGGCTGCAGATAGCATCTTCGTACGCCCAATGAGACGACTGAAAATAAGCATTCGGTTTTCTTTACAGCAGCGTCGTGAGAATGGCCAAGAAGCGCGAGACCTTTTGCCCGGTTCTTGGCATTGACCACCCACACTATATTGGGGGGTGTTGCGGTTTCCAGGATTGCTCTGAGATTGTCGGCCGGCCATCTTGAGGAGGTTGAGACCTCTGCACCCGATGGTATGGAATAGGTGACTGAAAACCGGAAAACCATCGAACTCCATTTCCTCTCCAAATACTCCCCTGAACTCGACGCACAAGAGCGTATCCAGAAGAAAACGGGAAAAAGAACCACTCATAATCGCCTTTTCAGGGCCCCTCAAACCTTGAAGGCGGACTTTTTCAGAAGATTCAACCGATTCCAAGGCAATCCAACATCATACGAAAAACTGATTACCGCTTTTGTTTGAGGTCCATTTTGAACGCGAGGGTGTATAAAATCTGTCCAACCCGACCTGAAGCATCATAGTCCCGCGAAAAAACGCGGAAAAGGTGAGCGCACGTCAAACACTTCAGGTTTTTTCGCTATTGTGGTATGGGAGGAGCACAGTTTGGTTCTTATGAGAGAAAGGAAAGGGATCTGTGAGCATCAGTCAGCGAGTCTTTCAGGAAAGAGCCATTTTGGTGTTCGTATTGCTCCTCGGGCTTCTTCTCTTCGACCCTCTGTTACCCAGCGCCATAACCAATCTGTCCTTTGCAGCAATCGGTGTTGCAGGGGCCTGGCTTCTCAGCGATAGAAAGAGTCTTTCACGAAAAGTCATAGCCGTGTCCTCATCCGCTGCACTGGTTGCTATAGCCTTGGGCAAGCTCCTTCCTGCGGCTATGGCCGGGCCATTACGCGTGCCAATCGGCCTGTTCCTCTTGTCATTCACCATCATCTTATACGCATGGTGCGGCGCTTTGATGCTCTCGGTCATGTTAAGGGCCAGGGAAGTCACCCATAAGCTAATCATTTCGGCCGTCAACCTCTACATAATCCTTGGGATGTTTTACGCGCATATTTACACAATACTCGACTGGTTCTACCCGGCATCGTTCGCCTTGCAGGTGTCGGACCGAGAGTCGGCATCACATTTTATATATTTTAGTTTTGTCACTCTCGCTACTCTGGGATATGGGGATATCACGCCAAAGACGGAGTTTGCCCAAAGGCTGGCCATTACTGAAACGATCATGGGACAGTTTTACGGATCGCTTGTGGTGGCCTACCTCTTGAGTGTGTATATCGGCCGCCGGATGCGGGTCAACGACTCCGGGTTAGGCCCCGAAAGAGGTTCGAATAATTCGGCTTCGTGATGTGTGATCCGGCGCTATTAAGACATGAGAAAGCCCCATGACTGATTATTCGACGATCATTTGCGCCGCTCTATTGATCTTCTTCTATGGACTGATCTCCCGCGTGTCCGAAAGGTCTCCGATTACCGCGCCGATGGTCTTTTCCGGAATCGGCATCTTGGTGGGCCCCACGGTTCTCAGTCTGCTAAATGTCCAGATCGGTGGCGCCGTCGTGAAGCTGATAGCGGAAATCACCCTAGTGATAATCTTGTTCGTAGACGCCTCGACGGTGGACCTACGGACGCTAAAGATGCAGCGAGAAATTCCACTCCGGTTGCTCGGCTTAGGACTTCCGTTGACGATGGCGCTGGGTTTTGCTGCAGCGGCCCTGCTGGTCAACAATCAGAACCTGTGGCTTGCGGCGCTGGTGGCGCTTGTCCTGTCTCCCACCGACGCCGCCCTCGGCCAAGCTGTGGTCACCAGTGATCGCCTCCCGGAGGGAATGCGGCAGGCTATCAATGTGGAAAGCGGGCTCAATGACGGGATCGCTTTAGCTCCGATTCTGATGTGTATCGCTGCCGTTTCTGGAGAAGGACACTCTGGGAATGGTTCGGGTTCGTGGCTTTTCTTTGTGGTGAGCCAGCTTACCATAGGCCCGATCGCCGGAATCATGGTCGGCTGGTGTGGAGGAAGGCTGGTGGAAGAGGCATCGAAGAGAAACTGGATGCAGCCCACCTTCCAGCGCCTGGTAGCCGGGTCGCTCGCGGTGCTTGCTTACACTGCTGCTGAGCAGTTTCACGGAAACGGTTTCATAGCCGCTTATTGCGCAGGTCTCTTCCTCGGCGCCCAGACACACGATGTACGTGAACGAATCCAAGAATTTGGCGAGGCGGAAGGCCAGCAAATGTCTCTGTTCGTGTTCCTGCTCTTCGGGCTTGCCATGGTTCCAGCAATGGCTGCCCACTGGGATCTTTGGGCTTTATGCTATGCTATCTTGAGCCTTACCGTTATCCGCATGATCCCCGTTGCCTTATGCCTTCGCGGTGCGGGCCTCGACACGCGAGATGTTTGCATGATTGCATGGTTTGGCCCCCGCGGGATCGCGTCCATCCTGTATGCGCTTATGGGCATAGGCAAAATCGGGGTCATCGGATACGAACGGGAATTCGCCGTCGTAACCCTGACCGTATTGCTGAGTATCTTCTTGCACGGCATATCGGCCGTTCCTCTCACGCTCTCTTACGCTCGCTCCCGTGCAAGCTAGTCACATGGCTAAAGAGAGGTGGCTTCATGTTGTTCACGGTCTTTCTTACTGCGTTTCTGCATGAGAACGTATAGGACGGGTGTGAAGAACACCCCCAAGACAGTTACACCTATCATCCCGGCAAAGACCGCGGTTCCTACCGACTGGCGACTAACGGCTCCAGCCCCCGATGCTGTCACGAGCGGAAGGACTCCAAAGATGAACGCAAACGAGGTCATGAGAATGGGCCGAAAACGTAACCTTGAAGCCTCGATGGTAGCCTCCAGGACCTCCTTGCCCCTGGCTCGGGCTTCCCGCGCGAATTCGACTATCAGAATTGCGTTTTTGGCTGCCAGCCCTACCAGCAGCACCAGACCGACTTGCGTATAGACGTTATTGTCCATGCCGCCTATCAGCAGCCCGGCCGACGCTCCCAGGACCGCGAGTGGGACGATCAATATGACTGAAATAGGATCGGCCCAACTCTCGTACAACGCTGCAAGGATAAGGACTACGGCGAGGATGGCGGCGATAAATGTTATAGTTGCCTGGCCGGTTGCCTTCTTTTCCTGGTAAGCCATGTTTGTCCAGTCGAAGGCCATTCCGGGTGGGAGAACCGTGGCCGCCAATTGTTCCATAATATCCAGGGCCTGTCCTGAACTGTAGCCCGGTGCGTTCTCTCCTAGAACCTTGGCAGTGGGGAACAAGTTGTACCTGTCGACACGCATGGGGCCGACCTCGTAGCGCGCGTTCACAATGGTGCCCAAAGGAATCATTTTCCCTTCGTCGTTTCTAACAAAGAGTTGCGAAATGTCCTGTGGATTGCGCCGGAACTCGCTGTCCGCCTGTGCTCTAAGCTGCCAGGTCCTCCCGAATTTGTTGAAATCGTTGATGTAGGCTGAGGCGAGGTAGGTTTGCAGCGTGTCGAATACACGCTGAAGCGGGATCTTCAGAGTCAGAGCCTTCGTACGATCAATATCCAAATAGACATTTGGGTAAGTCGCCCGAAAGGTTGCCATTACCGATCGCAATTCCGGCTGACTTTTCGCCGCATCTCCTAACTCCCAGGCCGATTGTTCCAGCGCCTGGAAACCGAGGTCTCCTTTGTCGAGAAGCTGCATTTCAAACCCGCCGCCCGTGCCCAGGCCGATGACAGGCGGTAATGTGTACGTGAAGACTGTTCCTTCGTATATCGATTGGAACTTCGCCGAAAGTTCCTTCATGATCACGTCTCTGCTACGGCCTTTAGCGAGTCGCTCTTTCCACGGTTTCAAGGGCACAAAGATTGTAGCTAGGTTCGATCGCGCTGCGTCGATCATCGAATAGCCGGCCAACGCGCCCCAACTGCTTACCCCGTCGGTCTCTCCTATGATCCCACCTGCTTTCTGCATGGTCTCATAAGTGCGATTGAGCGTCGCTCCGCCGGGCATCTGGACGTCGACCAGAATGAGTCCGTCATCCTCCAAGGGAAGGAATCCCGTGGGAACGCTCTTATACGTGATACCGGTGAGAACCACGAGCCCTACAAACAGAATCATCATCAGAGCAATACGTCTTACGCCCAAGGAAACCATCCGAGTGTACCAATTCGTGGTCCACTCAAAGGAACGGTTGAACCATTCAAAAAAACGGTTCCCTGGTCCATGGCCGGGCCGGAGAATAAGGGCGCAAAGAGCCGGACTCAATGTCAGCGCATTTATCGCGCTGAAAAACATTGTAATGGCTATTGTCAGAGAGAACTGGCGGAAGAGCTGGCCAATGATGCCCCCGAGGAAGGCCGGCGGCACGAAGACGGCCATGAGCACCAAAGTAATGCCTATGATGGCGCCGCTGACCTCCTCCATGGATTTGATAGACGCTTCTTTCGGGCTCAAACCGAAGTCAGCCATGTTCCTCTCGACGTTTTCCACCACCACGATAGCGTCGTCGACGACCAGGCCTATTGCAAGGACGAGTCCGAAGAGCGTCACCATGTTTATGGAGAATCCCAGAAGCGACATAACCGCAAATGTTCCTATGAGAGACACTGGGATGGTGATAATAGGAATTAGAGTCGCGCGCCAACTTTGCAAGAATATGAAAACGACCAACACGACCAGCACGAACGCCTCGAACAGCGTTTTGACTACTTCGTGAATGGACGCGTTTACGAAATCCGCTATCTTATAAATGACCTTGTATTGAAGTCCCTGAGGAAAACCCTTTTTGAGTTCATCGAGGGTCTTGAGCACCTGGTCGGTGACCTCGATTGCGTTCGAACCGGGAGATTGGTAGACTATCAGCGTGGCAGCCGGCTGGCCATTGAAGACGGACAAGAAATCGTACGCCTTACCGCCCATATTAACCTTTGCCACGTCCCTGACGCGAATTGTCCGGGTCCCTTCGCCGGTCTTGATAATGATGTCCTCAAATTGCTTGATTTCCGTAAGCCGACCAAGTGTGTTGACGTTGAGCTGATAGACCTGATCATTTGGGACCGGAGGTTGGCCCAACTGCCCGCCTGCCACCTGGATGTTTTGTTCGCGCAGTGCCTTCACCACATCATCGACGGTGAGGTTCCTGGCGCGCAGCTTATCCGCGTCAAGCCATATCCGCATGGAATAGTCTTTGCTCGGATATAGAACTATGTCCCCAACTCCTCGTATCCGGCTTAGGACATCTTTGACGTTGATTGTTACGTAATTGGTCACGTAGAGATCGTCGTACCTTTTATCCGGCGAGTACACCGAAATGACTGCAATAAGAGCGCTGGATACCTTCTTAGTCGTCACTCCCTGTCGCTGGACGTCTTCGGGCAACTGCGCGAGGGCAGCGGAGACGCGGTTTTGAGTGAGCACCGTGTTCATGTCGATATCGGTCCCAAGCTCGAAGGTGACACTCAGAGTATACGAGCCGTCAGCAGCGCTTTGGCTCGACATGTAGAGCATGTTTTCCACGCCATTGACCTGCTGCTCAATGGGCGCCGCAACCGTTTCCGCGATCACGCGAGGATCTGCGCCGGGATAGGAAGCCTTGACTTGCACGACTGGCGGAACAATTTCGGGGTACTGGGCGATCGGCAGACCAAAAATGGCAATTCCCCCGGCAAAGACGATAAGGATCGAGATGACCGAAGCGAAAATGGGCCTTTCAATGAAGAAGCGACTCAGCATTTTGCACCTCGACTACCGTGGAGAGGGTGGGGCGGCCTTTTCGGTAGCCGGGGATGTCAATGGAATGGGAGATTCCTTTGGGGTTACTTTGGCGCCGGGCCTGGCCCGTTGGATCGCATTGGTCACTACCCATTCATCCTTCGCCAGTCCGTCTTCTATCACCCTGAGGGCCCCCTCGAGTGGGCCGGTCTTAACAAGTCTCTGTTCAACTACGTGGTCTTTGCTCACTACCATAACGTACCTTCCTGCCTGGCCAATACCAACCGACAGCTCTGGAACCAGCAGAGCCTCCTTCTTCTGGATTGGGACCCTCACACGACCGAAGAGCCCTGGAAACAGCAATCCTTTTTCGTTCGAAAAGATGGCTCTAACTTTGAGTGTTCCGGTGCTTGGGTCAACACGGGGTTCGGAAAAATCAATCTTTCCTTCATGGGGATAGCCGGTCTCATCGGCCAACTGGAGATAAGCAGGAGGCCTTTCCCTGTCCGAAGGTTGTTGGGTACGGATATTCGGCCACATCCTCATCAGCATCAGCAGGTCACGCTCACTGACGTCAAAATAAACGTATACCGAACTATCATTTACAATTTCGGTGAGCAGAGTCTTTTCTCGCGCTCCTACCAGGTTTCCCACGTCCACATAGTTTCGGCTGACATGCCCGCTAATCGGAGCAGTGACCTGCGTGTATGCGAGATCGAGTTTTGCCTTTTCCAGATCGGCCTTCGTAATTCCTAGTTGCGCCTGGCCCACTGCTTCCTCCGCGCTATGCACTTCATATTGGAGCCGGCTTATGGACGCGGTGGCAAGAAGTTGCTCAGCACGCTTGAGATTTGCCTGTTTTAGCTGCAAGTCCGCTTGCTTTCCTTTCAAAGCAGCTTCACTCTGGTCAACCTGGGCCTGGAAAGGTCTCGGATCTATGACGAAGAGCAGATCCCCTTTCTTGACTTTAGAATCCGGCACAAAGCGGACGCTCTCCAACCACCCCTCGACTCTTGCGCGAATCTCCACAAATTCGAGCGCCGCCGTAGTACCTGTGAATTCAAGGTAGTGCGTCACCTCCCTATTCAAGGGATGGCTCACAATCACTTCTGCTGATGGAGGCACAGCCAGCCGGGCCTTATCGCCGCAGCCGAGGATGTTCATGGAAGCCAAGGCGACGAAGATAGCGACTTTTGACAATTTCATGGAGGTCATAAACCGGACTCCTGATTTCTGCTAGTGTAGATAATTAGTATGGTATTGCTCCCGACCTGGAGTCAACGAAAAACTCACTTATTCTAGATCAAAATACATGATACCCGAAGCAAAGACCTCTGAACGGTGACTCAGATAAGCTCCCGAATTCTCTGTGGACAGCCGTTGCGCCCTAGAGTATAGTACAGGCGCAAGCTGGAGTCCCCGGCCGCCGGCGCAAAACCGGTCAATGTGACAAAAGTCTGGCACACGAGAGACGCGTCCAAAACGCGGTGGGGACGGTAGACGGAAGTGCGGGAGAGGGGCCCATGCCGGATCTTGAGTGTGATTATCACTTTCGAAATCTGCGATAGGAGGGACGGCGTGAATATCGGTGATTCATTCCGGACAATGAAACGGATCATGACGGTGCTTGGTCGTAACATTTCCGAAAAAACCTATAGAAGCTTCACAGGTTTTGCTCGGGAATTGCTCTCATTTTATGCCCTCTTTTGCTGGGCCCTGATTCTGATAGCTTTGGCGCTCATGATTTCAGGATGCGGCAGGTACAAAGAGGAACTGGAGAGCGCCAACCAACAAATAGAAAAGCTGAACTCCGAGGTCAAGAGGCTGACTGAGGAGGTTGCCCGTTTGAACGAGGAAAAGAAACGTCTGAACGATGACTCAAAAGCTCTATCAGACAAGACTACGCGGATGCAGCGAGAACTGGACGACCTGAACAAGGCTAAGGCAGCTCTTTCTGCCGAAAACAAAGAAATTAAGAAGAAAAATAGTGTGGCCGATGAGGAAATCGCTACTCTGAACCGCGAAAAAGCTCAACTAGCCAAAGAGGTCGAGGAACTCAAGAAACGGCTTGCTGAGATGGCCTCACCCCCGAGATTACCTGACGCCACACCGATCCAAGGGGGTCCACAGAGTGCCGGACCTCCCGACGAAATCAGTCCGTGTGATGCGGTAGTAGCGTTTATGAAGGCAAGCGAGGCAATCGTTAGACAGCAAAAAGGACCAGAACGCACACGATCGCTTGAACAGGCACATGAGCAGTACGCGCCGAAAATGAAAGGAGCGCCTGAAAAGGCCATAAGGGCTGCGCAAGAGTGGGTGAAAGAGGGTACTAGGTTTTGGGACCAACCCCATGACGATTCAACTTTCCGCCTTCTTCACCTGAGGAACACTGTCTTGGAATTCTGTGGGAAGTCACCGAGCGGGGCTGGTTTTAGGTAGATCCGCCTGATCTTACGCTGAGCTGTCGGGATCGAAGATTGCCGGGCTGAAAGGAGATTGAGGAACTCTTCGCATCTCCGGGAATTCCTTCCATCGATAGCGTGAGCTTCTTTCCAGGCTTCAAGTCGATGGGCTCAGATGTTGCCAATCCGCGGCCTGCGGTGGAAGTTCTTTCAGGGCCTCATCGGTCTACTCTCCATTACCGCCACGCTTCGTCGGCCTACCAAGTATTTCCTTTCAGGTATCGGGACCTGATTCTTCGGTTCCACAATATCCGACGGGGAGGGCTGGGTCGTGTCTAAAGCCCGGAACCACGTTTCCCGCTCCAAATAGGGAAGCTCAATCATTATCTCGTCCGCAGACATGTTCATGATAACGTGAACGTTCTCCTCTCCAGGCGCCGCGCCTGCTAAAGTAAAACCCAAGACCTGCGCTTCTCGTTCTTCCCACCGCGGGTTATAGAGCTTTGCTCCGTGCCAGGTCACATCGGCAATACTTTTGTTCTCGGCTTTGTTCCCGGTAAGAAATCGTCCCTGCATCAGGCACGGATGACGTTTTCGAAACACAATCATTCCGCTCACAAAGAGCAACATATCTCGGTTCGTTTCTGTAAGTGTCCAATCAAACCAGCCGAGTTCGTTGTCCTGGCAATAGGCGTTATTGTTACCCATTTGAGTTCTCAAAACTTCATCTCCCGCAAGCAGGAGAGGCGCTCCCTGGCTGAGTAACAGAATTGCAATGAAGTTCTTTGCCTGACGTTTTCGGAGTTCGAGGATTTGCCGATCGTCCGTCTCACCTTCAAGACCACAATTCCAGCTTAGATTATCGTCTGTCCCGTCTCTGTTATCCTCAGCGTTGGCTTCATTGTGTTTTTGGCCGTAAGCAACCAGATCGTGTAAAGTGAAACCGTCGTGACACGTGATGAAATTGATACTGTTTCCCGGCAATCGCCCGTCGTCCTCGTACAGATCGCTGCTGCCGCTAATCCGCGTGGCGACTTCGCCAATCAAGCCTCGATCGCCGCGTACGAAGCGCCTTATCACATCTCGGTATCGGCCATTCCACTCGGCCCATCGAAATCCCGGAAAATCCCCCACTTGATACAGACCGGCCGCGTCCCAAGCTTCGGCGATTACTTTGGCCCTATCCAGGGCGGACGAGAATTCGATGCTCCAGAGGAGAGGCGCATTGTAGAGGGGATTGCCGTCCTCTCCGCGAGCCAATACACTTGCGAGATCGAATCTGAAGCCGTCAACATGCATTTCCCGGACCCAAAACTCCAGACACTCTAATATGAACGCCGTAACTATCGGATGATTGCAGTTGACCGTGTTTCCGCATCCCGTGTAGTCTCGATAAACACTCCGATCCAATGGATCGAGGTGATAAAAGGTCTCGTTGCCGAATCCTTTGAAATTGATAACCGGCCCGGATCCTCCCGCTTCGGCGGTGTGATTGAATACCACGTCGAGAATGACCCCGATGCCCGCGCGGTGCAAAGATTTCACCATGTCGCGGAACTCATTCAGATGCGTCCCCTCTTCCGGAGAAACGCAGTATCCGGGATGGGGACAGAAGAAGCTGTGCGTGCTATATCCCCAGAAATTTTTCAGCCCGTGTTCGGCCGCGCGGTCCGGCACGTCTTGCTCATCAAAAGCCATTAGGGGGAGCAGTTCCACATGAGTAATCCCGAGAGCCTTCAGATACGGGATCTTTTCGATGATACCGGCAAAAGTTCCCGGGTGAGCCACACGCGCAGAAGAATGTTTGGTGAACCCGCCTACATGCATTTCGTAAATGATCATGTTTTCATTGGCATGATCGATTGGTCGATCATTTTCCCAGTCGTATCTCGCGTCGATGACCATGGCGCGCATAGCCGGCCACGCCACAAGGTCAGTCCGAGAAGCTGCGCGGCGATCCCATAATGTATTGGTGACTGCCCGCGCCCAAGGATCGAGGAGTTCTCTACGCTTGTCAAACCGGAAGCCTGAACCGCGCGTGTCGCCTGGACCGTCAACCTTCCAGGTGTAATGAACACCCTTGGGCAGTCCGACAACGTAGACGTGCCAGAAAAAGAATGTCCGGTTCACGGACGGATCCAACTTAATGACTTGTAGAGGTATCGGACTGTCCGCCTTTTCGTAGAGCAGCAACTCAACAGAAGACGCGTGTCTACTGAAAACGGAGAAGTTCGTTCCTTGCGCCCGCCAGATGGCGCCCAAAGGGTAGCGCGTTCCGGTCTGGGTCTCGAAATAAGTCATAGGCCATCCTTTATCATACCTCTTCATCCCCGTCTTCGAGACTGATCGGCACGGGGCTTACCTTCCAGATTTCATCGCAATACTGTCGAATCGCGCGATCGGATGAGAACTTTCCCATTCGAGCCGCATTGAGGATCGACATTCGTGTCCAGGTATTTCGATCACGGTAGGTCCGGCCGACACGGTCCTGACAGTCAGCGTACGATTGATAATCGGCAAACAGCAGGTACTCGTCATGATACAGCAGCGAATCAACGAGAGGTTTGAACAACTCCGACTCACCGGAAGAAAAATGCCCGGAACCGATAAGGTCGATGACGGTTCTCAATTGATCGTTACTTTCGTAGATGTCACGAGGCCGATAACCGGCGGATTTCAGGTTGTAGACTTCCTCGGCGGTGAGACCGAAGAGGAAGAAATTCTCGGGTCCCACTTCTTCTCTGATCTCCACATTAGCGCCATCCAAGGCGCCAATCGTAAGCGCCCCATTCATGGAGAACTTCATGTTCCCGGTTCCTGAAGCCTCCTTGCCCGCTGTAGAAATCTGTTCCGAGAGATCCGCCGCGGGGTAGATCAACCGGGAATTCTTTACGTTGAAGTCGGGAAAGAAGACCACCTTGATACGATCCCGCACGTCCGGATCGTGGTTCACCACGTTCGCCACCGCGTTGACCAGCCTGATGATCAACTTTGCCATGAAGTAGCCGGGGGCGGCTTTCCCGCCGAAAATGAAGGTTCGGGGCGAGATGTCAATATTCGGATCCTGTTTCATGCGGCTGTACAGTGTGAGAACGTGCATCACATTGAGATGTTGTCGCTTATATTCGTGAAAACGTTTCACCTGGATATCGAAAAGCGAGTCCGGGTCGATGACAATTCCGGTGCGATCACGAATCGCTTCAGACAGATCAATCTTGTTTAGCCTCTTGATGCGATTCCATTCGCTCTTGAAGTCTTCGTCCTCCGCAAGGTCCTCAAGTTTCCGGAGTTGGTCCAGGTCCGTGATCCAGCCATCTCCGACCTTACGAGTGATCAAGTCGGCCAGCCTGGGGTTGCTCAAAACTATGAATCGCCGAGGGGTGACCCCGTTGGTTTTGTTGCTGAACTTCTCCGGAAAGAATTCGTAAAAGTCGCGGAGCACATGACGTTTGAGAAGATCGGTGTGCAGCTCCGCCACCCCGTTTATCGCGAAACTGCCGACACACGCGAGGTTTGCCATGCGGACGTGCTTTTCGTCGGTTTCGTCGATCAAAGACATTCGAGCCGCGCGATCGTCATCCCCCACGTATCGCGCTCGAACTTTTTCCAGAAAGCGATGATTGATCTCGAAAACAATTTCCAAATGTCTGGGAAGAAGCGAGCGGAACAATGGTAAGGGCCATTTCTCCAAGGCTTCGGGCAGCAGCGTGTGATTTGTATAACCGAAGGTTTTCTGTGTAACCTCCCATGCTTCGTCCCATCCGAGGCCATGCTCATCGAGGAGGAGGCGCATCAGCTCCGGCACGGCCAGCGCCGGATGGGTGTCATTTAATTGGACCGAAAAGACTTGGTGAAATCTTGTGGGAGGCAAATTCCCCATAGAGCACATGCGCAGCATGTCCTGCAATGAGCATGATACAAAAAAATACTGCTGTTCCAGGCGGAGTTGCTTTCCTTGCGTGGGTTCGTCATTTGGGTAAAGCACTTTCGTGAGGTTTTCCGAGAAGACTTTCTCCTCAACAGCGCCATAGTAGTCCCCTACGTTGAATGCCTGAAAGTCGAAAGATTCCGCCGCCTCGGCCTTCCAGAGCCGCAACGTGTTACAGGTGTTTACCTTGTAACCCAGCACAGGAGTGTCGTACGCCACTCCTTTCACGACTCGATTCGAAACCCAGCGAACTTGACGACGCCCATCGTCGCCCTGCACATGCTCCGTATGGCCTCCGAGCTTTACCTCGTAGGCTATTTCCGGTCTGTGACTTTCCCAGGGATTCCCCAGACAGAGCCACTTATCAGTGGTTTCGATCTGCTTGCCGTCTTGAATGCTCTGCGAGAAGATCCCGAATTCGTAGCGTATCCCGTATCCTATGGAGGGGATCTGGAGAGTGGCAAGAGAATCCAAGAAGCATGCGGCGAGTCGGCCAAGACCGCCGTTCCCTAACCCGGGTTCGGGTTCGTGCTCCAAGAGAGCGTTCCAGTCCCCCCCGGATGCTTCGACAGCTTCTCGCACCTCTTCATAGATCCCCAGGTTGATCAGATTGTTCGCAAGCTGCGGCCCCAGAAGGAATTCGGCGGAAAGATAGCTGACCGCGCGAAGATCCCCTTTCATGTATGTCTCCGCGCTCCGAACCCAGCGATGAAGCAACCGGTCTTTCACCGTATAAGCAAGAGCCATGTACTGGTCATTCAGTGTGGCTATCTTTGGGATTCGTCCCTGAGAGTATCTCAGGTGGTCCCCAAAACCACGCTTGAGCGCAGCAAGACTCAAGCCCCGACGACTTCCCCACAAATCTTGTGTTTGTTCTCCGGCGCCGCCTTGTCTACCCATCACAATCCCCTCAACTCCAATGCAATGTAAACCTATTCGTGTTTTGCGACGAGTCTCTCTCCCGCCTCGTCAAGGACTCTGAACGCCTTGCCCTGCGTCCGCCAATTTGCGGACCGCGTTCTGATACTCAAGCGCGACTGCATCCATGAATACCATATCGACCGGTCCTTTCCACGTGGTGACTTCTCCGAATCTCTTTGGAATCGAGATATGTCCGGGGTTGTACCCTGTCTGATACTTTAGTTGCCAACGTCTCGCCTGGACGTCTCTTGACCGAACCACGACCGAGTCGGCAAGCTGAGGCCTCCCTATAGAGCTAAGACACTCCTGGAGACGTTCCTCGGAATAGACGTTCCGAGCAAAGAGGCACGATACCATGCAGGTGAGTTGCACCCGGCGCCGCTCCTCTTCGATCAGGAACGCCACAGCATCCTCGGATTTCTTGGAATCCGCCTTTTGATCGTAACTATACCCTGCGCTGTCAAGGTGTGAGTGCCGAAAACCGTACGCGTGGGAGGCAAAGAACACCTCACCGGTGGCATATCCCGCCATCTCCTGTCCGAGCACGCACGCAAAGTCACTTCCGCCGTAGCGGGCCGCGGCCGCCAAAGCGCCTTGACCCAACAAGTGATAAAAATCGTTTGTGCGCAATCCCAGATGCCTCACAGCCTCGCGATACTTTTCAACATCTCCGAAGGACAGGGGAACCACGGTTTCCTTGTCAGTGAGGATGCCGCGCTCAAACGCCTCCGTTGCCCATGCAAGCGCGACGCCCGCGCTCATCACGTCCAGCCCCTGGCGTTCCATTTCCTCCAGAAGTGTGAGCACACCGCCGGCTTTCGTGACGCCAAGCATGGAACCTGCGGCGAAAACCGGTTCATGATCGTAGGACACCTGCCGGTACTGGAACTCATTCTGTTCCGCAAACTGCTCTCGTAGCAGTCCCACGTGGATGCATCCGACCGGGCATCCCGAACACGCTGTCTTGCGAAGGAGCAACTCCTCGGCAAATCGTTGGCCGGTGATCCCGCGAACATTTTCATCATGCGTGGCCTGGAGATTTCGCCACGGAACGGCATGGAGTTCATTAAGAGGAAGCATATTCTCAAGAGTCCCCAGATCGTGGTATTTCTTCATCGCCGGTGTTTGGGTAACTTCCTGATACACTGTTTTGTACAGATCGCGGTAGGCTTTCCCTTCGGGAAGTGGTGAACTTCCGTCACCGAGCACAATAATTCCCTTGAGTCGCTTGGCTCCCATCGCTGCTCCGCCGCCAAGCCGACCAAAGTGTCGGTATGTGTCCACATTGACGCTTGCGAATGTAACCCCTCGCTCTCCGGCCGGTCCGATGCGAAGAATGCTCCTGTGGCCGGAATCTCGGCCGCAAAACCGCCTGAGATGTTTTCCCGCGCTCAGGACATCAAGACCCCACAAGTAATGGACGTCACGGATTCCTATGCTCCGGCTGCCCACAATGAGGCACGAAGGTGTTTGAGCTACGCCCTTGATCACAAGCGCGTCATAGCCCGCGAAACGCAAAGCCAATCCCAGCCGCCCGCCTGCGTGACTTTCCGCATATTGCCCGTTGTATGGGGACTTGAACCCCAAGACTACCTTACTCATGAGGGGAAAGTAGGCGGTGAGTGGGCCGATGGCAAAGATCAACGGCTGATCCGGATGATCTGCAGGCGCGTCCATGATGCCATGCGAAGCGAAAAGGCCCGCGGCTAGGCCGCTTCCACCCAGCAATTCCGCTGGACTGCCGAAGAGGACGGGTTCGCTCTTGCCTTCGGTCAGGTTTACCACCAGGACCCGAAACGCTTCTTCATTGATCATCTTCTTCTCCGACGGCAGATTCAAACATCTCCAGGCAATCGTGAGGGCAAAAAGCCGCGCATCGCCCGCAATGGATGCACACTATCGGCAGCCCCGTTTCCGAATCCATGTACACGGCATTTACCGGACAAGCCTGAGAGCACTCGCCGCAGCGAATGCATGAATTCCGTTTCACCTTTACCCCGCCTCCCTTTCGCTGACGAAACGCGTCAGTGGGACAAGCTTCCGCGCAGGGGGCAGGGTCGCAGCCGAGACAAACCTGTGCCTCGAATCCGGTGCTCAAACCGCCGGCAGAGCGGATTCGAATCCCGCTGCGATGCCAAGACAGGCTCCGGTGCAGCAGTCTTGCGCACGCGAGAGAGCAGGAATAGCACCCAATGCAGCGTTCCATTCTGCCGGCGCGAAGTATTTTCATGAGGACCTCCCGTATGCTGAGGAAGGAAGCTCCATGTCGGTTTTGAGCATGTCTTTTGCCATCGGATGCGGCTGACCTGTGCAGGAAAGCACGTTACTCCAAAGCCTTCCATCGGGGTCTATCTTCCTCCGAGCAGCAACGGCCAACGCAATGGGTACGTGCGTGAACTGACGGCGCCAGCCGCCGACAACCATATTGGTTCTCCCCGCCATTGCCGCATGAACCGCGTTGTGTCCCAGCATCAAGCAAAAAGCGGAGTCGTAAGGACTCGCAGGCATGCTCCTAATCGTATAGCTCGGATCAATGTATTTCAGGTTGAGTTCCGTGCCGGTTTTCTTGAAGTATTGAACAATCTGGTCTTTCAGATACAGTCCCACGTCACTGAATCGAACGTTTCCCGACGCGTCCATCTCTCCTGTTCCTTGAATAAGATCTTGCCCCGCGCCTTCGGCTACGACGACCACAGCATGGCCGCGATGTTTCAACCTGTCTTCGAGCGCTCGAAGGAATGCTTCCACCGTGAACCTAACCTCGGGAACCAGGCAGAAGTTGACATGGTTTGTGGCAACTGATGCGTAGGCCGCAATAAAACCCGACTCTCTCCCCATCAGTTTTACAAGCCCGACCCCGTTTCTCGCCCCGAGGGCTTCCGCATGAGCAGCATAGATGGAGCCTCTCGCTTCGCTCACAGCCGTGACAAAACCGAACGACATATCCACGGAAGATATGTCATTGTCGATGGTTTTGGGCACGCCTATGACAGCGATCTTTAAATCGCGTCGGCCGATTTCTTGTGCAATGGCTCTGGCTCCTCGGAGTGTTCCGTCTCCGCCTACAGTGAACAGGACGCCCACTTTCATGCGTTCAAGTGTGTCGGCCATCTCCTCAACATCCTGCGGTCCGCGAGAAGATCCCAGAATGGTACCACCTTGTTCCTGAATGTCGGCAACCAGGTCGGGGGTGAGTTCAATAGGTTTGTGTCCGAATTTCTCTGTGAGTCCTTCGTAGCCGTATGGGAATCCGAAGACGGTCGGAACTCCGTAATGGTGAAACAGCCCGAGCGTTATGGATCGTATCACGTCGTTAAGGCCTGGGCACAAGCCCCCGCAGGTCACGATTCCGCATTTCAGTTTCGTGGGATCAAAGAAGATTTGCCTCCTAGGACCTGCCATCTCGAAAGCGGGGGGCCCTTGCCCGGAACCGAGGAAGCCCTGAATTTCTCCGAGAGTCCCATGATAGAGGACACGTTCCTCATCACTCACGAATTGGGCGGCTGCCATGGGAGAGGGAATCCTGCATTCCCCCAGCCTTTGAATCTCGAAGTCCGAACTCTTCAATTCCTCCATGACACGAAACCTCTTTGAACTGATGAGAACTTTACTTCGGGGAACATACCCGATTGGGTCCTCATGCGTGACCTGCGCTTCCCAGGACATGCTCGTTTTTGTACTTGACCATTCTGATCAGCTCATCACGCGCCGGCCCTAGGTACTTGCGCGGATCGAACTCCCCGGGTTTTTCTGCAAAAACCTTGCGGATTGTGGCGGTCATGGCAAGCCTTCCATCGCTGTCGATATTGATCTTGCAGACCGCGGATGCTGCAGCCTGCCTCAACTGCTCCTCCGGAATGCCCACCGCTTCATCCATCTTGCCTCCGAACCTGTTGATCATTGCAACATACTCGGGCATTACCGATGAGGCCCCGTGCAGCACTATGGGAAAACCGGGAACTAGGCGCTCAATTTGCTCCAAAATGTCAAAACGGAGAGACGGTGGCTCCTCGCCAGGTTGGAGCTTAAACTTGTAAGCCCCGTGGGAAGTGCCGATAGAGATGGCTAGACTGTCAACAGAGGTTCGTCCCACGAATTCCTCCACCTCTGAGGGCTTCGTGTAGTGTGACACCTCGGAGGACACAGTGTCCTCGACTCCTGATAAGACGCCGAGTTCTCCTTCAACGGTTACGTCCTGTTCAGCTGCATAATCCACCACTTGTTTCGTGAGCCTAATATTCTCTTCAAGTGAATAATGAGATCCATCTATCATCACGGATGAAAACCCGGAATCTATGCATGACCGGCACAGTTCAAAAGAGTCTCCGTGGTCTAGGTGAAGCGCCACCGGCACAGAGCCACTGAGATCCTCCATCATCTCCACTGCTCCTTTCACCATCAACCTCAGAAGTGTTGAATTCATGTATTTTATGGCGCTGCCTGAGCACTGGAGAATCACAGGAGATCTTGATTCGGAGCAGCCCATAATGATCGCCTGAAGCTGCTCCATGTTGTTGAAGTTGTACGCCGGGATGGCATACCGATCTTTCATGGCCTTCGTGAACATGCCCTTGGTGTTCACAAGCCCCAACTCGGTGTACCTGGCGATAGCACTCACCTTCTCCCCCTCTTGGCTGCTGGAGTGTTCAGATCAAGGTCCACATCTAAGCCTATTTTCGGTCTTCTTTTGCGGTTTCGGTTTCTTTCGGCTCATTAAGTCGAACCATGAGCCATTGCTGGGTCTTATCTTTGCCAAAATGCACAAGCGCTTCAGTTTGATCTTGTGTCAGATTGAAAAGTCCCGTCTCCATGATAATTTCCGTGTTCTTACCGTCGGAAAAAGTCCATGCAGCCCTTTGGGTCTTTTTGTCGACCATGCCTCTCACAGGCCGACCAATGTCTGTCGCGACGTTATAATATGTCCCGGCTATAACGCCGTTTTTGTCCACCGCAAGCTGCAGGAGCGCATTTGAATCAGTGGCCTTCTCCCTCGACACAGCGAAAACCCCTAACGGCAGCCACTCCGCTTCTGCTGTCTGAGCCGCCGGCGGAGCGCTGGTAGTGAGGTCACTCGCCTGTTGATAATATTCCTCCGCGCTCGCTACAGGTTTTCCGTTCGAGTATACCTGCTCATCCTCGTAATAGATACCCTCACCGTAATCATAGTAAGCTGGTGATCCCCATGAACTTCCTGCCACCCAACCGGCCAAGGAAGCCCAAGCCGCGTGCCTCCACCAGTGATTACGTGCGTATTGATATTTCCCGAAGTTTTGCCAGTAAGCTTGGGCCATTCCGGGGTGATCTTTCCACCAGTCAGGCGTAAAAAGGTTGTCGTACCTGCCCTGAATGTTGTCGCGAATTTGCCCTGAATTTGGCCGTGAAGGCAACTGACTCGGACGATCCGCTATACCGGGTCTGTCTCCTATACCCGGTCTATCTCCTATGCCCGGTCTATCTCCCACACCAGGACGCCCGCCTGCGCCTGGTCTTTCTGCAGGGAGCGTACTTGCAAGGGCACGATCTCCTAGCCCGGGCCTGTCAGCCCCCCCAGGTCTGTCGCCTGAACTAGGCCTTTCGCCGCCCAGCAATTGCTGTGCCCCGGCATATCCCAGCGCTCCCGCGGCAGCACCCGCGCCAATTTTACTCAGATCCCACAAACCTTTTCCCCCTTGTTGGGGAAGATTCAAGAACTGCTGAAGTTGACTCTGGCTCGGTTTCCACTGCCCAGCCCCGGGTGGCTTTGTCTGAAGGCTTGAACCGGCAGCCGAAGAAGGCTTTTGGCCAGAAGGACTGGGGCGTTGAGACGCCACCTTACTGGGAGTCGAAGGACGCTGAGGCTGAGAGGCAACCTTGGTGGATTGCGCTGGTCTTGATTGAGATACTGATGACCGCGAGGGGGAATGGGAACTCATGGACGGACTGCGATGAGCAGCACCACCGCCATGGTACGAAGCGCCTCCTCCCCTGTAGCCGCCTCCACCACCTCCAAAACCGCCGCCTCGTCCGCCGCCGCCTCGTCCGCCGCCGCCTCGTGAGAAACCGTCTTCGGCAACCAGAATCAGACAAAATATGAATCCTATAGGTAGAGCCAAAAGAGCTAGTCTTTTCATTAGCTCCTCCCTTATTTCCTAGGCTTTGCTTGTGCTTTTTCAGCGTTCTTTCGCACTACCCGAACCTCATCGATGTCCGAAAGAAGCTCTCCACCAACTTCTCGGCCAACGGACTGCCAGGTGAATGAGTTTGGATCCACATATGTATAGATATTCAGCGATGAAGCTTTTTGACCAGTCCCGAGGACGCTCCTCAATTTTACCGTCCACGTATTGCCCGCCCTGGACCATTCACCTTCCCCAAAGCCTGCTCTGGTATCGAATATCCACGAACGAATCCTTTTTGCCACAGGGTCCCAACCAATGACTTGTGTACCCTCGAGATCGACGCGATCCCCAACAATGACTCGAAAGGCGCCGTTAATGAACGAGTAATCCTTGGCCCACCGAAAGGTTGTTTCAACACTGCCACTCTCGTCCTGGTCCACCCAATCTCCAATGAGCCATTCGAGTTCACCAAGTCTAGCGATTGTGCCCAGAGGGACAGCGGATTCCTCTTCTTCTACCTTAAGGAGCTTCCATGAGCCGCCTTCTTTCACGTGCGTGGCCGTGAAAAGAACTTCGTCGCTCTCTTCTCCCGGCCGCTGGAACACGGCAAAACCCTTAGCTATTGCTCGACCAGCCGATTGAAGTTGAACGTCGAAAATCGCCACCTTCACCTGGATGCCCTTGTTCTCGGCAAAAAACTGGTCCAAGGCAGCCCTTATTTTGTCCGGACCTTTAGCGTATTCCCCGGTGATGGTCAGGTACGAGCCTTGCCGGCTCCAGTGAGTAGCCGCAGCCGAGGCATCCCCACGATTATAAGCCTCTACATAGGTTTCAATGGCTTTGCGAATTGCGATTTCATCCTGATTGAGCCCGGTTTTCTCGGCGCTCACCCAGGAAACCATTAGAATTGAGCTGATGATCAAACCCAGTGCAACTCTCGCCACCACGGCGCTCCTCCTTGTTTGGCAGTCCAATTTCCTTTACCATAACCTCCTATGAGAGAACATGCAACGCGCATGGGACCTTTCGAATGTGGTCGGACAACTTTGCCGCGCCGATTGCCGGTCTCAGAACCTGGTCTTACATATCAGCTCGAAGCAATTGAGCGGAGAGGTTAACCGGCTTCCCTTACCCATATCATGCGCCTGGGCTGCACGCATTTGAAAGATGGGGCGTTTGCGGCGAGCCCGGCGACACGGCGTTTGGTAGGTCAAACAAAAAGGATACCCCCCGGCAACGAAGCCAACGGCTGCCGGATTTTGCGACCTGTTCTACAATAGCTCATTCTCCGAGCCGACGCCGAAGGTCTTCGGCCATTTGCTTACGCTCGGTTATGTCCCTCGCAATTCCCGTAGTCCCTATTACCTCTCCATTGTCATCATAAATGGGAGATTTTATGGTTTCGATCCACACATCCCGCCCCTCCGTGTGAACCAGTGTCTCTTCAATGCTTTTCCTTTTGCGGGTTTTCATAACCTGTTCGTCGTCGTCTCTGTACCTTTTGGCCAGTTCTTGAGGCCAGAAATCGAAATCGGTTTTGCCGCAGAGTTCCTCTTTTGAGATGCCGCAAGCCTTTGCAAAGGGGTCGTTTACGGCCAGGAACGTTCCTTCACTATCTTTCAGCCACGCCATATCAGGAATATTGTCTAGAATGGCGTTTCGTCTTATCAACGTCTTGTACAGCTTTCTTTCAGCGAGTTTCCTCTCGCTGATTTCGTATTTCAAATCGTCGTTCGCCGCTTTTAATTCCGAAGTCCGCTGTCGAACCTTCTGCTCCAACTCATTATTGAGAACCCTCAGGCCCTCCTCCGCTCGGGTGCGCTTGAGGACCAGGAACCCGACAATCAAACCTGCCGCCGCGCCCAACAACGAATTCGTAAGAAAGCCCTGCCAGTGCAGAGCGTCAAACCCATAGACTTTTGTGCTGAGTATTTCCAGCACGTTAAATCCCAAGACGCCGATAACCGCGCCCTGCGCCAGAACCATAGAGGCTTGCGTGCGTTTTAGAACCGTTTCGGTTTCCATGTGTTTTCCCTCACCATCACGCTGATCGATGCGCTCCGAAATCATCAGGTCGCCGGCGTAATTCCACGTGGCCCGAGAAGGCTGACCGGCTCGCCATAGTCCGTTAGGGTTCAAGCCGACATAGTGCGGTGGTTTTTTCGTTTCACGCGCGTTGGACCGCGCGCGGCCGAGGATCGTACCCGGCGCCATCGAAGAAGCAAGCCCATCCTTTAGCGCAAGGCGCCCCCATCGTCGTGATATGCCCGAAAAAGACCTCCAGTGTCCCGTTTCCGAGCGTACCTCACCCCAAGTGACCCGGTCAAGCAGTACTTTGCGTATGGCCGCTCACCCGAACACCGCGCGGTGGCGTTCAGCCAAGGGAGATGCGAAAATAAAACATCCCTCTCCGGTAAGGGTCAATACTGAATTCTGTCTCCCGGCTCGCTTCTGAGCGCATTCACGGTCTCTCACCTCTTTGTAGATTTGGAAACACTAGACGTTTCCCTTCCGCTCCCACATATTTCTTGAAAATCTTATACCTTCTCAAGCGTTATACGAAGCTGCATTCAAAGAGACAATATGGCATGGGCGGCGGGTTGGGGGTCTGGTGAACGGAGATCCGACGGCTCTGTGTCATTCGTAGTGAACCGGACCCCCAGCCTCAGCCGCTCACAAGTCACTCGTTGGAAAGCGAATTCCTATGAAATCTGTCGGCATGAGGGGCTCCTGGCCGGGTTTACGTATCGGGAGCTTTGGAGGGGAGATGAGTCTCCTCTCCAAATTGTTGCGCAACGATGCGCTTTTGCCGCCGACCTCCGAGGCGAAGCCCCGGAGCGCCGACCGAAGCCGGAGCCTTTCATGATTCATAGCTCTTTAGCTATTGGAGTTGGTATAACATCACTACAGCCGCCTCCTGAGACCGCGTTGCGCCAAAAACCCAGCGCTTTCAACACCCATCCATAACCGATTGGCGTAAACTTGGCGCAGAGACTATCTCCGCCGTGCGCCCTCACGAGCACCCCTTTCACCGGCCGGCTCATCGGGGGCCAGGACGCATGTTCGGATGGATCCACGGTTATCTCCCACCGAATGCCTTCGACTTTGTTTAAGACGTTGGATCGTGGCTGTCGGCGATCTTTGCGAACATTCTCATAAGTCCGACGCAGAGTATGAAGATGGATTCAATATTCAGATTTTCTTCGGCCGTGGTATCCACAAGAACTTTGAGGGAGGATTCAAGCCCATCTTCCGGCTTCCAATAACATATGAGAATTGGAAGTCTGGGCAAGAGCTGCAGAGCGATCGAAATGTCGGCTCCAATAGGAGAGGGCTCAGGCCGTCCATTGAATATCTGGATCATGATCTCAAAGAGATCGGTGTGGCTATCGGCGATTCGTTTGAGAGGGATCTCGAATTGGTCTTCGAAGAGCGGCCCCCACGATACTCCGTCTCTGAGTTCTCTGAAAGGCGCCCATTTTCCTGACAGGGCCCGTCCTGCGCAGGATATTATATAGTTGAGCAACGGAACGGTTACCCAGGCGTGCACGTGGCAGGCTGAAGCAACGCTCCCGTCCGGAGAAACTTGAAAGCCCCTGCCGAGTAAGTTGATCACTAACCGGTCTCCGGAAACGGATGCTCCCAGTCTCTCTGCTGACGATGGAAAATCGATTGTGGCAACTTCTCGTTTCAACGGTTCCAGCGATTCTTGATATCCTTGTTCCATTGTCATCCAATTAGGAGAATGCGCTTCATATTGCTCAAGCAGAGTCCTGTCCAGGTAGGGACAGTCTCGCAGACTGCTGTCACCCTTGAATGCCGAAACCGCAAAGGCCAAACAAGTCGGAACAAGACATTTTCTGCAATTGGTCCCCGGCAGCAATTTGAAGATTTCCATAGCATTCTTGAACGCAGGCATATGCAAGCCTCCTTTGTCCTCCATAGTATGCTCGCTACCCGCGGAAATGGCAAGAATAGGGCTTGAAATGAGGAATGCGCCAACCCCTCCGCTATGGCGCCTTCGCCTCCAACTCGAGTATCCTCTGTTTGAGCCATTTGGCGTGACGCATTTCGTCGAAGAGCTGCTCTTCGAGCATCTCCAGGGTCACCATGTCGTGCAGAATATCGGCCACAGGCTCGGCATAGGCTTTGATGGCCAGTTGTTCCTGCGTCAGTTCGAGCCTGAGCATGGCGAGGGCGCCATCAAGCTTGCTCCGTTCACCCATTTCCCGGCCTTTTCTCGACGCTTCCCCGTCGGACCCGACAGGCGCTCCGCCAAGTTGTTTGATTCTTTCAGCTAAATTGACCGCATGGCTTACTTCCGCGGGAATTATTGCCTTCACGCCTTCGGCGATCTCCGGCTCGGCAATGGCATCTGCATGAATGGTATAATATTCCACCGCCATGAGTTCTGCTTCCAGGAGCCGATTGAGCAGATCTATGATGTTCTCGGAGTTCATTGGCTCTCCTCCTTATGACTTGCGCGCCGAGACGAAAAGCACAGGCAGCGTAGTTCGCCGTCGCACCTTTTCTTCGATGTTGCCGAAAAAGAACCTGCCGATAGGCGACCGCTCGCGATTGGCAAACACGATAAGATCGCAACCTTTTTCTTCCGCGTATTTCACAATCGCGTCAGCCTCGGGTTGTTCCACCACAAGGAATTCCGCGCTTACCGGGATTCCTTCGTCGGCCAAAGCCTTCTCAACCTGAGGCAGGTACGACTCAGCCTTGCGTTTGGCCTTCCAGCCTAACGACCCGTCTTCCATCTGTATGTTTCTCTCGAACGGGTCGTCGGCCGGCGCGAGTCGAAACAACATGATCGCGTTTACGGCTGCTCCAAACTCTTTGGCCAACCTCTTCACATGGTCCAAGACCACTTCGTCGTTCTCGGACCCATCCAAAGGCGCCAATATCTTCTTATACATGGCCTTATCTCCCTCCGGTCTGGTTGACGCCAAGCGACCCGGGTGGCCGAGGCTCTTCGCGACTTACTGTCCGATCGGCTGGCGCACCGGGATTCTCCGAAATTTTCTCGCCTCCCTAGAGTGGCGCGGCTGCGCCGGCTCGTGCCTTTGGAGCAGCCCTAACAAATCTCCGCGTATTCCTGAGGCCATTCTTTCAGTTCTCGGCCCTCATAGAGAATGCGGGAAAGAAGGAGGACCATGAGCCCAAAAGTGATGTAAGACAAATTGCTTGCTCCAAAGCCAATACTGCCCGCTTTAATGTCCGGCGGAGCATTAAGCGAAAAAGCTACAGTAGTCAGAGAATCATAGAAAGGACGAAGAATCTGTCCAATGATGATGGCATATCCGATCGCACGCGCGCAACGAGCCGCGGCTGAGCTGAAAGCCTCGCCGCGCGAAACAAGGCTGAGTAGCTTAGACAAGAACGCCAGCGCAATCATTATGACGATTAGAGGGAAGAGTCTTGCCACGAAACCGACGACCTTGGTTAATTCGGACATCGGCAGCTTGTCCGCAACCGTGGGCCATGGGCCTGTGAAGTCGTTAACGTGCAAGGCGCGCCAATATTCCACATGTCCCCAATACAGAACCTCGGCGACGGGTGACAGAACAAGCGCAACCAGACAAGCGAGTCGAAGAATTCCGCTCACTCGTCCAATTCTGCCCGTGTTTATCCCCTGCTGCATATTCGCCAATCTGCGCCCATCGGCCATGATCCAAATGAGAAGGAATACCAACACCGCATAGCAAATTGCCACTGCGGTTTCGATCCCGAACGCTATCGCTTGAGCGCTTGCATCGATAAGGCTCTCTGTCTGCAACGGCACTTTCAGAAGGCGGCCAATCTGACCGAAGGCCAACCACACCACGAGAAAATATCCTATACGCCTTAGCGCGGAAACGTCCTCCCGCGTGAACACTTGTCCTTGTGAATAAAGGCCGAACAGGCGTGTCAATAGATATAGGCCGATCATAGCGAGAACAGTAGCAGCCGGGTCCAAGGCGACGTTGAACGCCTTTTGCAGCAACTGCTCGGAACCGAGCAATCGTACCCCAATCTTGAGGTGATCGCTCCTTATGCTGAAATCTGAAGAGCCGGCTAATACTGGACAGGTCGCGTGCCAGAGAGGGACAAGAATCAGCCCCACTATGCACATACCGCGCAGAATCTTACTGAGTCGCTTGATTCGTTTCATTTCCAAACGACCTTCTCCAGGCAAAACCGTCGTCGCATCGCGGAAAAGAGTTCCCTTCGTCCTATTTCCGAGCGTACTTACCCCAAGCGACTCAGTCAAGGAGTACTTCGGGTATCGCCGTTCATCCAAAACTATGGAAGACTGCGTTCAGATCTGCGCTTTTGGATAAGGCTGGAATCCCCCTCGCCCTGCCCTCTCCCGCCAGGGGAGAGAGTTTCCAGAACCCCCTCCCTCGATGGGAGGGGGAAGGGTGACCTTTGGCGGAAATCTCAATGCCGTTCACCATAATAGGCACAAAAGCGGCGCATGCTCTTTTTGGGAAGGGCGCGGGGCAGGGGGTCGGTCAGAATTGATCTGCGTCCATTTCGGAGCAAATCCCTGCTCGACGAGAATTTATTTAGTTTTGCCCAACGAGCCTGAGTGATAGAATCGTTCCAAGCGATATGTTGGAGGCGCAACTTGGAAGATCCGCAAGATTCCGCATTCGACCGCGGTGAACTCGTCCGGGCCCGGCAAGAACACCGCGGTCACGCCTCGGTCTTGGTTCGTAATAAGCGACCGAAGCCTGATATTCGAGAGGAGCACGTTCTGCAAAGAGTAATTTACTAAGAGGAGCTTTGCCATGAATGCGGACGCTTTCTCTATACGGAGAATGATGAGAAGCGAAATTGATATCGCCATAGATTGGGCTGAAGCAGAGGGTTGGAATCCCGGGATTCATGATGCGGATTGTTTCTACGCTGCAGATCCCAACGGCTTTCTGATTGGATTGCTGGATAATGAACCCGTAGCAATGGTTTCGGCGGTTACATACGGTGAATCGTACGGATTCATGGGCTTCTATATCGTAAAGCCGGAAGTCCGCAACAGAAATTATGGGGTGCGGTTGTGGGACGAGGGGCTACGATATTTACAGGACCGCTGCATAGGGCTTGATAGTGTCAGGCCGGATCTTGTCTCTCGCAAGAAGCCCGAGTTCAAACCTTGTTACTCGAATCATCGATTTAGGTGGCTCAAGAGTGAACAATGGAGCGTGGCTCCCGAAGTCATTGAGCTTTCCGACGCGCCATTCTCAAGTGTTATGGCATATGATGGTGAGGTATTCGGGTTTTCGAGAGAGACATTTCTAAAATGCTGGATGAGCCGACCAGGCGCACGAGCTTTGGGCTTTATTAAGAACGACAAGCTTTCAGGATATGGGGTCATAAGGGAATGCCGGGAAGGGTTCAAAATCGGCCCTCTGTTTGCAGACAACGCAGAATTTGCGAGGGCATTATTCGAAGCTCTCACAAGAGACGTGAAAATGGGCCGGCACATATATCTGGACACGCCCGAAAGGAATCCTGAGGCAGTAATAATCGCCAAGAGCTATGGCATGACGGAAGTGTTTCGGACGACGAGAATGTATAACAGACGAGAACCGGCCTTTCCCCTGGACAAATGGTTTGGCGTGACAACCTTTGAACTTGGGTGATTGAAGCAGGCCGATAGGCCCTTATCCACCTTCTCGCCGAATGTGATCTCGGGGCGGAAAAAAGGCTTTGAGGAAGAATCATCGCCGGTGCTCTATCCTTAAACTACCTATAGAAGGCTGGATTGAGAGCTACGCCTTTGGATAAGGCTGGAATCGTCCTCTCTCTTCCCTCTCCCGCCCGGTGAGAGGGTTTTATCACCCCTCCCTTGATGGGAGGGGGAAGGAGGAGGGTGACCTTTCGCGCAAATCTCAAGGCCGTTCACTATAGCTGGATACGTTTGGCTCTCCACGGGATCGAATCCCGCAGGATGGAGGATTTCGACGGACGCCGACCAGACAAAACCATCCATTGGCCTGATTTATATCAGGCGTGGCCGGTCAGGCCCAACGGGATTAATAGAGCCAGAGCCAAAAATTGATCTAATGCCGTCTACTTTTTCTTCGCAGGCTTCGACTTTGGCTTAGGCTTCGGTTTCGGGGCAGCCTTTGGCTTTGACGAAGGCTTTGGCTTTGACGTAGCCTTTGCTCTTGGCGCTGCCTTTGATTTCGGGGCGCTCTTTGGTTTCGACGTAGCCTTTGGCTTTGACGCAGCCTTCGGCTTTGACGTGGCCTTTGCTCTTGGCGCTGCCTTTGATTTCGGGGCGCTCTTTGGTTTCGACGTAGCCTTCGGCTTCGACGTGGCCTTCGGCTTCGACGTGGCCTTCGGCTTCGACGTGGCCTTTGGTTTTGATGCAGCCTTTGGTTTTGACGTAGCCTTTGGTTTTGATGCAGCCTTTGGTTTCGGCTTGGTTGCCACGGTCAATTCCCTCCTCTGGTTTCTTAAGACGGGGCGGAATATATCTCCCCAATTCCCAATGTCAAGAAATTCTTGCCATCATTCCGTGACATGCAAAAAAAAACGCGAGCGGCGCAGGTGTGCGAGCACGAGCGGCCTTTGAATTTCTCAGAGGAGGGGATGAGCGGTGATTGTTGTGGCTTATTCTGCGGCTGCAGGCACACTGCAGCGGCGGCAAAAGGAGGAGCAACGGCTCGAACCTGACACGAGAGTCGGGTTGAATGGCGGTAACCGAGCGGGATGATGTATCTTTGTTGGCTTCCCGAGTAGTCCCGCGCTCGCGGGATTAAGCCCGCCTTTGGCGGGACTCTGCCGATTGAACATCTGTACGGAATGGGCCTGGCCGGAAATACTTGGCTCCCCGAGTAGGACTCGAACCTACAACCTAGTGGTTAACAGCCACCCGCTCTGCCGATTGAGCTATCGGGGACCATCCTGAATCTATTAACCCACTTACTGCGGGCCTGTCAATACCGGTTCCCCTTTGGCGACCCACGCCCGAATCGCAGGTAGCTCGTGAGTTTCCCAGTTAGGCGAGAGCCTTAATTTCAGGAAATGGCCGAAGAGCGCATCCACCAGGCCGATTCCTTCTTCGACCAAGGAGATCTTTTCCAGGAATGAGGCTTCCCATTCGTCTTCGGGTTCGGCCTCATCAACCGGCAGCGCGGGCGGTGTTCTAAGAGATCCGAAAGACAGCCACGTCCCCTTCAAAGTCAGGGTGAACTCGTTCACCGAGCCTCGTAAAGAGACCCGTGTCTCTTCGATCTTCTTTCCTTCCCGGAGCGCGGCCAGGCCCTCTCTCAGCTCAGAATGCTCGCCTTTGATCGTCACCGATTGCGGTGTGTCCGCTTCAGACAGATCCAGGGTCAATCTGTTGAGGAAAATCACCTCCACCACGGAATCGCCGCGGAGTTCCACCCTCCCGCCACTCTGCTCGGATTTGAACCAGAGCCAGGTCAGGAACTCCCTGCCCAAGAAAGCTTTTTGTTTGAGTATTTCCAAGAAATCCATTGTTCACCCTTCTTTTGTCACGGGACGAACGAACATGGCTTAAGCTCTTCCAGTCGGTTTCTGTCCGCATCGGATTCGAGCAGCTCCTGGGCTCGGATGTATGGGATCAGGGGGATCAGCGTCAGGCCGAAGCTCTTCTTGAAATGGTCTTCGAACCGCTCCCGGGCCCGCGCGCTGTGCTGACCGAAGCAAACCACGCCTTCCGCAGTGTTCCAGACCATGTCGTAAATTTGAATGGATGGGAAGGCTTGATGGCGAAGACTCTCCTTGAGGCGGTCCTTGAGTTCCCGTGATTGGCCGGACGATAGCCGCCGCTTGCCGGTCTCCTGGAGCAGTCTGGCGCTTTCCTTCTTGAAATGTATCTCTAAAATCCGAGGAGGGATACGGACCGAGTCGATCCGCAACGAAAGCGCCACATGGTTACCCCGGACGTACCTGGCCTGCTCAAACGAGTGGTCCGTGAAATCTTCCACGGAAGTCCAACCCGAGGCGATTATGTCTCCCGCGGACTCGATCTCACGGAATGCGCCTTTGCGCACGCCTTCGGCAATCGCGTCCCAGAATGAGCCCTCAAGCTCCCCTTTGACGCGGTACCTGAATATGGACACTGAACGAGCTGCGAATCCCATTCTAAGTCTCTCCGCTCAGAAGAATGACCGGAGAGCATAGTGGAAAATCACGGTTCGGGCAAGAGCAGCGTTCTAGAGAAGTCGTCGACATTAAGTGTCCTGGCTCGGGTTTACGTATGGGGAGCAACTGAGTCGCCTCTCAAAATTGTTGCGCAACGATGCGCTCTTGAAGCCTCTCTCCGAGGCGAAGCCACGGAGCGCTCGCCGAAGCCGAGCGCTTTCACGGTTCGTCGTAGCTTATATGCCACGGCAGTTAATGACGGGATGAGCCTATCTGAAGCATTTCAGGACGTACACGCCGGACAAATTCCACGATAAAGACCGTGAGCAGACCCTCCACGACCATTACAGGGAGATGGGCGACCAGGATTACTCCTGCCGCCGCGCCGAAGCCTTCCCCCGTTGCCAGGAGGGAAACAGCAGTCAGCGCGCCCGACAGCAGGACCGATCCCGCGCCGCAGACAAATTCCGCGACCGTTCGTATGGCCGGGCGGGAACTCCGCACCGAGCGGCCAAGCCCAAGAGCCAGCGTCACAGCGGGAAATGCCATATTAAAGGTATTGACGCCAAGCGTAGTGATACCCCCGAACTGAAACAAGAGCGCTTGAAAAACCAGCCCGACAAGGATGGCAGGAAACGCCATCCATCCAAGCAAAATACCGCAAAGACCATTGAGTGTCAGGTGCGCGGCCCCGGGCCCTATGGGCACGTGGATGAGCGAGGCCGTGAAAAAGACCGCGGAGAATATGGCCACCTGCGGCAGCCTTTCGTTATCAACCCGCTTGAGCCCTATAGCGACTCCCGCAACAGTCAAAATCGCTCCGCTCACCAGAACCGGAGCCGATAGCACGCCTTCAGAAATATGCATGTCATCGCCTCTGTCTATTCTCGCAGTGGGAAGGCTGACCTGAACGTGAAGTCGGTGGCAGATAGTCCAAGCGAAATTCTTGCAATCTTTCAAACGCTGGAAACGTTTGCAAAGCCTGGGGGTTTTTGGGAGGAGGGGTCCGGGGAGGCCCTTTTTTTCAAAAAGAACCTTCTCCGGCTACTTCTGCAAAAGCTCCTCGGCCTTGCAAGGGCTTCTATTGCCAAGGGTAAGCGTGGACCCACAAGACTGCGCCCAGTTCAACCTTCTTGTCTGCCCCGTCTTTCTTGATGGTCTCCGAGCCTTCCATCAACGCAGCGAACCCCCACCAGCCCGACTTGGGCATGGCAAATGAGAAGACGCCATTTTGATCGGCTTTGACCAGTTGCGCAACATGCGCGTCGGTGGGCGCTTTGGTCCTGCCCTTGCCCCAAAATTCCACCTCCACTTCGGCATTAGGCGCCGGTTTGCCGTGTTTGAAGACCTGGCCGGTAAAGATATTTCCCGCATACAGGCTGTACGGCCGGGTCATGGGCACGATTTCGCACGGAAGGCCCGCAAGTTGCGCCACAGGCTGGTCCCACCCTGATTCGGCCCCCAGAGCGTCCACGATCACCTTGGTGACGTGAATGATGAACTTTTCTTCCGCAGGTTCCCAGTATGGTTGGGGGACCACGAAAAAAATGTAGTCAGCGGGCGCGGCGATCTTGAAAGACGCTTTCCATGTGGATTTTCCGTCCACTTTCGCTTCCGCGAGTGTCCCCAAGAGATCGGTGACCTTCCCGTCCGCGACCACGCCGAACCGGGCAGGCCGGTCCATTTGCATAATCCGTCCCTCAAACGGGTGCGCAAAAAGGATCTGGAGAGCAACCTCCTTTGGGTCGTCTTTGCCTATCACGTCTTTGGACGGGATGATCATGCCGAAATGGGCCGACGCGAGGCCGGCCGCGAAGAGACCCAACAAAAAGAGAGAGCCGGTGAGACCAGGTTTTTTCATTTTCATGCGCCTCCGAAAGGACGATAGTGGCACGCTACTACATATCGTGCTACGTAGCAAGCGCGTTCTTCGCGCCGAGTCGACACCCCGGGCCCGCTTTGCGCCAAGCCGTGACGCGCAGGCTTCCAAGAGTTCGCCTTTCGACCTGGCCCAAAATGTCAACCGGTGATAAAATGCGTAGCAAAGTCGCAGTCCGTATGGGGATGAACAGCCGATGCGGACAGAGGAATCGATTTATGGGCGCGCACTCGTGTGCGGCAGTCATAAAACGGATGCTCACGATGCTTGCGCTCTTTCTATTCCTTGCCTGCGGCGCCTGCGCGCCGCTCAGAGAGACGTTTTTGTCCGACTTGGGACTTAGTGACTTATCCGGGCCGGCGCCAAGCGGCCGCCGAGTGCCATTGCCCCCTACGGTAGAAGATTTCGGTCACACCCCCGATGAAAGTCCCCCTCCTCGAAGTATCCCGAACCCGGTGAATGAGTGACGGGTGAATGCTTGTTCATGAGGACGAACACGCCAGGCGCTATCCTGTCGGGCGATTCATTTTGTGACGAGCCTCCATTGACAGGCCGGACCTGTTTGTTTAAGGTTTGTTCATGCGGCAAGACAATCCGGAACCGGGGCTGATGAAGGGTGTTGGGCGCCGCGTTTTCGTCCGGTCCTTCTTCTTGGAAACCCTTTGGAACTACGACAAAATGCAGGACGTCGGATTTGCGTTTTGCATGTATCCGGCTCTGGCGAGGCTTTATCAGGATCCGGAGCAGCGTCGTGCGGCGCTTCGGAAGCCACGAGAGCTGATCAACACACATCCCGCGATGGCGCCGCTCTTGACGGGAATGGTCACCCGGTTGGAAAGGGATGCCGACCCTGTCGCGGTTCAGCCCGGCCGCAAGCGGATCATGGCGACATTGGCCGCGTGGGGCGACAGGGTTTTCTGGGGAACAGTGAAGCCGCTCGCGGCTGTGTGGGGAACCCTCTTGAGCCTTTGGTTCTTCGGCTCGGTTGCCGGAGCGGTTACCGCGCTGATGATTTACAATGTGCCTCAAATGATTGCCCGTGGATTCGGTTTCGCCGAGGGGTGGAGCCGCGGCCTCGACGTATTGACCGATCTTCGGTCCACCGGCTTGACCAAAGCAGTGGGATTCATGCGAGGCATGCTCTCGCTCGGCCTGGGAATGGTTGCAGGGGCCGCGGTTTTGAGCGCTCTGGCCGCGGGCAAGACCGCGGCCCACGCGCCGTGGCCGGGAGTGGCCGTGGGCGTTCTCGTCGTTCTTGTAGTGGCCGCCTACTGGTTGTTGCATCGGCGGGCGCCTTTGTCGTGGGTCATCTATTCCATTTCAATTTGTGGTATCGGAATCATTCTGATTATTGGGTGGATGATCCGATGAGCATGGCGGACGAAGTGATCACGAAGATCCTCAAGGTCTCAAACGGATTGGGGATTCATGCGCGCGTCGCTACCCGCATTGTGCAAAAGATGCAGGAGTACTCATGCGCTGTGACGCTGACCAAGGACGACGTAGAGGTGGATGCCAGGAGTGTGCTAGGGTTGCTCCTGCTCGCCGCTGCTCCAGGCTCGGAGGTTTTGGTGAAGGCCAAGGGTCCGGACGGTGGGTCCGCGATCCAGGAAATTGCGCGACTTATTCAGAGCGATGAACCTCAAGGATAGAGAAGATCAGACTAGACTGGGTGCGGCCGCGGCAAGTGAAGCTACCGTGATGCTAAGGGGCATCGGTGTTTCCAGTGGCGTGGCAATCGGCCAAGCGATAGTGCTGGAGCGCGTCGCCACGGAGATACACCCGCGGAGAATACTCCGGACCGATGAAGTGGAACCGGAGATCGCTCGCTTCGAAAGCGCAGTAAAACGTGCGGCCGACCAGCTCGATCAGATCCGGAAATCAATTCACCCCGAACACCCGCTGAATGGTCATCGATACATTCTTGACACGCACTTGCTTCTCCTTGAAGACCGGATGTTGCTCAACGGAACGAAGAACGCCATACGGACCGAATGCCAGAACGCGGAGTGGGCGCTTAGCGAAAACATTGACCGCATCATCGCGGCCTTCGACACCATAGAAGACGAATACCTGAGAGAAAGAGCTCGTGACGTCCATTTTGTCGGTGAAAGAGTCCTCAGGATCCTCATGGGACGCTCGGAGGACAAGAGAATCGACCAGTTGCCGCCGCACGCCATCATTGTGGCCCACGATCTCTCCCCCGCAGAGACTGCGCAACTCGAGCGAGAGCAGGTGCTGGGATTCGCGATCGACATGGGAGGTAAGACTTCCCATACCGCGATCATGGCGCGATCGCTCAAGATGCCCGCGGTAACGGGTCTGGAGCGAATCAGCCGCGAAGCGCAGACCGGTGACACGATCATCATCGACGGCGGCACTGGTGTGGTTATCGTTAATCCCGACCCGGACACTATTTTTCGGTATAAGGAGCGCCGTGAGATATATCGCAAGTATCAGCAGTCTCTCATGGCTTTCGGCAAGCTTCCGGCCGTCACTCGTGACGGCGACCGCTCCGTGCGAATCATGGCCAATGTGGAATTGCTGGACGAAATCGAAATCGCCATGGAGCATGGTTGCGAAGGCATCGGCCTCTTCAGGACCGAGTACTTGTTCCTTGGCCGATCGGACCTTCCTTCGGAAGAAGAACAGTACGAAGCGTATCGAAGAGTATTGCTCCGCAGTCGGCCGAACGTTGTAACCATCCGCACGTTGGATTTGGGCGCGGACAAGATTCCGACGAGCCTGAAGTTCGAGAAAGAGACCAATCCGGCAATGGGTTTGCGAGCTATCCGACTCTGCCTGAGCAACAGAGATGTGTTCAAGGTCCAGCTTCGAGCAATACTGAGGGCCGCGGCAGTAGGTGAGTGCCGGCTCCTGTTACCCATGATCTCGTGTCTGAGGGAGCTCATTGCTGCCAAAGAGATCGTCCAGGAGGTCAAACAGGACTTGCAGAAGGAAGGCCTGGAATATGATCCCAACATCAGGCTGGGAGTCCTGGTGGAGGTCCCGTCGGCAGTGGCGATCGCAGACCTGATCGCTCGTGAGGTCGATTTTGTGAGCATCGGCACAAATGACCTGATTCAGTACGCTCTGGCGATCGACCGCGTGAACGAGCACGTGAGTTACCTTTATGACACGCTCCACCCGGCGGTCCTGCGGCTCATACGACAGGTCATTACCGCGGTTCAGGTCCGCGGGATAGGCGTAGCCATGTGCGGCGAGATGGCCGGTGACCCGGTGAACATACCTATCCTCCTGGGATTGGATTTGGACGAGCTGTCCATGAATGCTCTCTCCATCCCGATGATAAAGAAGCTAATCCGATCCATAGGCATGGATGAATGTCGTGACCTGACCGCGCGGGCTTTTGATATGTCCGACGCGCAGGACATCCACTTTATGCTTGAAGAATGGATCCGAGAGCGCTTCCCGCACGATTATTTTGTGGATCAGCCTCAACAGGGCAATGAGCGACACGAACATTAAGGTTATCTGTAAGAACCGCAAGGCCCGCTTCAATTTTGAAATTGAAGATACCGTGGAGGCCGGAATTGCGCTCGTGGGCTCCGAGGTGAAATCTCTCCGCCAGGGCAAGGCAAATCTCTCCGATTCCTACGCCAAGATCCGAGGGGATGAGCTCTTCCTCGTAGACGCGCATATCTCGGCGTACGACCAGGCCGCCGGCCGAAATCACGATCCGTTGCGTGAACGCAAGCTCCTCCTGCACAAGCGAGAGATCAGAAAACTCGTGGGCAAAGTTGCTGAACGCGGGTTTTCGCTCGTACCATTGAAGCTTTATTTCAAAAATGCTAAAGTAAAAATAGAGTTGGCGCTGGCGAAGGGCAAGAGAGCCTTTGACAAACGGGAAGCTATCAAGAAAAAGGATCAGCGCCGAGAATTGGAACGGCTGATCAAGTATCGGCAACGGTGACCCGTATCAAGGCGCGAAACTCCGAGCCGGGTCAAGTGTCATAAACACGAGGCCTCATTAGAGACTTGCCGAAAGGGGGCGAACTGGTTTCGACGGGGATAGTTGAGGTCAAGGTTGCATGTCGAGTTCCGGTGGCTCGTAAAACAGCCGGAAATCAAAATACTCGCCAACGATTACGAGTACGCTCTGGCCGCGTAAGGCCAGCGTCTCTCCGGCTTGCTCCTGCGGGGCTGGATGAGGCGACGGATAGCAGGATAGCCGATTCTTCGCGCCTGTTGGAGATGAGGCGAACCATATAGCGGGCTGGTCCACGGAAGGTCCCGTCCGGGTGGGCCTCCAAGGACGAGAACCAAAACCCGAAATAAACATGTAGACACCTTGGCTGAAGATTCTCGGACGCGGGTTCGATTCCCGCCGCCTCCACCAGTTAACCTAGCGAAATTATTCAGAACATACCCCCCGGAAAAGTGTCTGCAAGGCACTTAACCCTCCGGTTATACTACCACTTCATCTGCCGAAAATCCTAGAGCAGTCTGGGAGCAGCTTATCGGCTCGTCCCCACTATGTCTCGCCTGACATACCCGTTATAGAATATTGGAAATCTGACCGGCTCTTTCCAACAAACTCTCTCTCGTTACCAAGGAATCATAGGGGTGGCTCGTGATGAGGAATTCCTTCAACTTACCATCGGCCGATCAAGTTACGGAGGCTTTGCGACTCATCCCGGCATTCTTGGGGGGCGAGCGGCCGCCGGATGAACTTTCCTCTCTCGGGCTCCAGGAGGCTGAACGGATCAAAAAGCGCCTGGGGGAACTAGATGAACTCCTGGGTTCAGCCACATCGTTCATTCAAGGCGTGCTTGCCGGCTGGATCGCCGCGCAAATGGAACGCGACCGGGAATCATTCAACGCTTAACCACGGACCCTACCGGGTCCTATTTCACCAAAGGAGGGTTGTTATGAGCAAGAAATCGAGTTTGAAGGCGGTTGAGAAACGTGGGGGGGCTACGGGCTTGTTCACCGAAAGCGGCCTTCCCCCGCAACCCCTGGACCTCTCCAAATTTACCGCGCTGGACTGCGCCAGGGCAATCGTCAGGCTGGACAGCGAGCAGGCGCGGAATTCCGAGTGCTGGGGAAGCCTTAATAGCTGCGAGGCTTGGTATGTCCTGCGTGATCTTGCGGACCGGCTATGGGGTAACGGGGAAAACAGCATGGAAGTCGAATCCATGACAGGCGCCTTGCTTCGCGGCGTCATCATTGGAGCGGAAATGTGCTTGCAGCGGGTTGACCCTGCGTGGGCGGATGAGCGTGATCATTGGGGAGCGTCCCAGGGAGAAATGAAACGATCAGTCGATGATCTCTTGCCGCGGAAATATGGGGAACCGCCACCGGAGTTGCCAAACTGAGGGGGGTTCAAACTGATCGCCCCTTTACCTCACCTGTAATGGGGTCGTCGAACTGACGACTCCTTTGACCTTCCCGTAATACGGAGCCAGTGTCGTCCTTGCGACCGCACGGGCTTTTCACTTGGGAGGACCCCTTCTTTTTCAGAAACGAACCCCGGAGAGCCACGCTGAGCGATAAACGGACCCGGCTGTGGGGGAAACATTCCCCTTTGAGCCGGGTTGGCTCAGTCCAATTCTTTTGTGTCTTCCTTTGCGGAGGAAAACACAAGTGTGACCTGACTGTCCGTGACGTCAAGGCGGTCTTCAATTTCATCGTCGGATATGAGACCTCGCCGCCAAAGTTCCCCAAATACCCTTTCGAGCTGCTCTTCGGTGAGATGATACTTCCCCATCATAGCCTGGTCACCCATCCCCAGCCTAAAGTCTTGGGCAAAATCAGCAGCCTTAATGGTCTTACGCACGGCCTAAATCCATCTTTCGCCTAGAGTCGGGATGACGACTCATCGCTCAGGATAAAGAAGTCCTTATTTGCAGCCGATTAGCATCAGGAAAGCGCCTTCACCGTCGGACCACATTGTCCGTAAGGTCGATGACCTCCGTATACTCTACCTCAGCCTGCGGGTCTGCTTCGCTGTAGGATTCCAGGCGCCTAACCGGACGATCTTGAAAAGATCGGGGCCGAGTCTCCATAAAAGCTTTCGTTATCATGGTGTCCGACAGCCTCGTGCGTTCGTATAACTCCAGCTCGTGGAGAAGGCCCGCATCGACGAGCCTTTCGAGAACCCTCTCCATCTGGCGAGGGGAAAGTTTGTACTTAGCCATCAGAGCCTCGTCCGCCATGCCGGTGCGCAGGTCCTTGAGAAAGGGCCATGCCTTAAGCTTTTTCTTGGGTCTTTCAATGCCGGTCATTCTTGGAACGCCTCTCCGTACCGCATACCGCAATTCCACCAGCGGTGGGACGGTCGGCCGGAAGATCATACATCACCATATCAGATGGTTGACCGGAAGAACATACTTTTCTTTGTTTACCCGCCGAATAATCCAGGTCCCCATGTCTCGAACGCCTCCCAGCGCCGACCTCACGAAACCGAACCAGGGGGGAGGGGCATCCTGCGGAGCAGAGGAGCGATCTACCGCGCGTCTTGATCCGCGCACATGACCACCAATCCGGTGGAACTCATCATCGAATTGATGTTGAAGGGCAACTCAGGCAACCTACTACGAGCCAAGCGCAACCACACCCTTTAGTGGCACGCACACGCATCGTGGCCCATGTCCACTCGTTTGTGGATCACAAGTGTCCCTTATCCAACACTTTCCTGATAGCCGCGAGAATGTCCTTTGCGTCGTACGGCTTACTGATAACTCCCCTTGCCCCTCCTGTCTCTCTCTCTATGAGTACACCGTTTGATGAGTACCCGGTCGCTACGAGGACTCTTACGTCCGGATCGATCTCCAACAGAAGTTCAAGGCAACGCTTCCCGCCCATACCGGGCATGATAAGGTCAAGGATTATTAAAGAGATCTCCTCGCGCCGACTATTATAGACCTCAAGAGCCTCTTCTCCGCTGCGTGCGGTGAGGACTTTGTACCCACCCACCTCGATCATTTGCCGTGCTACCTCTCGAACACTGTCGTCATCGTCCACAAGGAGAATCGTCTCGGTGCCAAAAGCGGGCATTTCTCTTGTCCACGTCAAGTCAGAGATGAGATCGCTCGCTGACACGGGGAAGTAGATCTTGAACGATGTCCCTATGCCTGCTTCACTGTAGCACCTGATGTACCCCCCGTGCTGGCTCACAATGCCGTGGACCATAGACAGTCCCAGTCCGGTACCTTCACCGTTGGCCTTTGTCGTGAAAAAAGGTTCGAATATTCGGCCGAGAATCTCTGGTTCCATGCCCACACCGGTGTCCGACACGGTCAAGAGAACGTATTTTCCCCGCTTAGCCTTCAGGTGGGTCCGGAGGTATTCGTCACTCAGCGATACGTTGCTCGTTTCAATGATGAGCTGTCCTCCGTCCGGCATGGCATGCTGGGCATTGGTGGCAAGATTAAGTAACACTTGTTCCAACTGGGCAGGGTCGGCATCGATGACCTGTACGGCTTCTGCCAACATAAGTCTTATCTCGATCATCCTCGGGAGTGTTCTCCGGAGGAGGGGCTCAGCTTTGAGTATCTCTTGATTGAGGTCCAGAGGGCGAACTTTCGGCCCCACCTTCCTGCTGAAGGTGAGTATTCTTGCGACTAGATCCGCACCGTCTCGCGCAGCATGCTGAATGACTTCGAGCTTCTTGCGGTCGAGCTCTTCCCAGCCCTTTTTCATGAGAAGCAGATCTGAATATCCCAAAATGGCCTGCAGAAGATTGTTGAAGTCATGGGCAACGCCCCCAGCCAAGGTGCCGATGGCTTCCATTTTTTGCGCGTGCAGCAACTGTTGCTGGAGCATGACTTCTTCCGTGATGTCTCGCTTCACCGCGACGTAGTTAACGATTTGGCCGCTCTCGTCTCTAACGGACGAAATGGTGGCAGTTTCCTGGTAAAGCGTACCGTCCTTTCTCCTGTTGATAAGCCGGCCGCGCCATACTTCGCCAGCAAGGAGAGCACTCCACATCTCTTCGTAGAAGCCTCTACCATGCTTACCGCTTTTCAGAATTCGAGGATTCTCTCCCAACACCTCTTGTTCCGAATATCCTGTTATGTCCTCAAACATCGGGTTAACGTAGACTATTGCGCCCTCGCGGTCTGTCACCATGATTGCTTCTTGCGCACTTTCTACTGCGGCGACGAGTCTTTTCAGGTGTTGTTCCACCCTCTTTCTTTCCGTGATGTCCATTGCGGTGAAGACCATCCCCTGAGAGAGATCCCCCGTAAGAATAGATGATGAGCTTAAGAGCACATCGAATACAGTGCCGTCCTTCCGCCTAAAGCGTGTCTCAACTGACCCTGTACCGTGTTTGATGACGTCTGGATGCTTTTCCCTCCCAACACGCAGGAACTCCTCTTCACTTTCGTAAACCATTCTTGCGCTCTTTCCGAACAGTTCCTCACTTGAGTATCCCAGCATGCTACAAAGAAGCTGATTGGTCCAACCTAAGGTACGGTCCGCGCTGACCTGGCCAATGCCGATAGGAGCGGCCTGAAGCAGGGTTCCTAAAGTTGCTTCGCTTTCTTGCAACCGCGTTTGTGCGCGCTTGAGATCCTCGATGTCCCTGGAAATAGCGAGGAGATGTGGTTCCCCTTCGACCGTCATCAAACCGGCAGAGATCTCGATTGTCCTTAATTCGCCGTCTTTCCGACGGGCCACTGTCTCAAAATTCCTAATACGCCCCTCCCGCATAATGGTGGCAGCAAAGGCGTCTCTATCCGATGGATCACCCCAGGTAGGTATATCGAGAGACGATCTACCGACTATCTCGTCTCGAGTATAGCCGGTCAGGACCGTATAGCCGCTGTTGATTTCAACAAAGGTACCGTCGCTCAGTTTGCTGACACTCAAAGCATCGGGAATGGTTTGCCACGCCAATCTGAGGCGCTCCTCGCTGGTTCTCAAAAGCTCTTCAACGTGTTTGGTTTTCGTGAGATCCCTCGCAATGGCTTGAAAGCCAGTAACCTCTTCTCCCTCCATCAGCAATTGAACGTTCTGGCCGATCCACAACGTGCGTCCATCCTTGGTGAGAAGAGGAAATTCGTGATAGGTGTTTGGGATTCTCTTCACCAATTGATTCTCGTAGAACCGCTGCGAGTTCCCTCTGTGCTCGGGAGCAATCAGGTCAAGATAATGCCTGCCGATGAATTCCTGCTCCGAGTAACCGAAGACCTTCAAAGCCACCGGGTTTGCAAAAGTGAAAAAACCTTTACGGTCGGTCCGGTAAACAAAGTCAATGGCTCCGTCTATCAGATGTCGATACCGGTTCTCTCTTTCACGCAGCGCCTCTTCAGTCCTCTTGCGGTCAGAAATATCTCGCACGACTGCTAGCACTCGTCTCTCGCCTGCTATGACCGCGACCTTGAGATTGACCTCAACCCAAAACAATCTTCCAGCCTTGTCTTTGGCCATCCACTCAAAAAGCTGCGGACCCTGTTCCACGGCTCTCTTGATCCATTGTTGAGCTTCTTCCTGAGTGTACGGCGGTTTGCCCAAACTTAGATCGTCTACTGTGAGGCAGGTAGCTTCTCGTTCGGTGTAACCGTACATATCGCACATCTTGGGATTCACATCCAGTATAGTTCCTGTCTGGAAGTCATGAACGAAGATGGCATCATTCACCGAACTAAATATCGAGTGGTAGTTGACCTCCGACATTCGAAGAGCATCTTCGGCCTGCTTACGCCGGTACAGATCCCTCTGAGCCAACCTGTAGAGAAGAACCATCATCCCTACAACAAAGACAAAAAGGATTGAAGCGGCGTAACCGGTCCACCCGACCAAGGGATCGACGATCTTTCGAAACATCGCTGTACGGCCTTGTAAGTATACAACTCGCCACTCAAGAACGTCTTGGAGTTCCAGTTCTCGCATTAAGTAACGTTCTCCACTCCCATCTGCTGCTTCATCAGAGGAGCGTCGTTCTAATCCGGTCCATTTCCACGGGCCTTTGCCGAATTGCCGTGTTTCGTTGATTCGCGACAATTCTTCGGGGGAGACAGACCACAGGAGGTTCAAGATCCAGTCTTTACGGCTGCACGCAAATATGACCCCACTACTGTGTACCAGTAGTCCAATGCCCCCATTCAATGTCGAGATCTCTTTATCAAGATCTTCGACTGACCGTTTGATGACTGCTACGCCGACGGGTTTGACACCACCCGCGAGGTAAACCGGGTGGCTGGAGTAAATGCCTCTGAGTTCGGATGTGACTCCTAAAGCCAGATAGGTGCTCGCCGCACCGTTAATGGCCTCCACGAAATAGGGACGAAACGAGTAGTTGTGCCCGACAAAACTGTCCGGCTGATTACGGTTGCTTGAGGCAATGGCTTTTCCAGTGGCGTCCAACACATAGCTAACACTGAGGCCACGTCCTTCTGCGAAATGGTCCAATATCCGGTTGACTATCGAGACTGTATCTGGATTCGTGCGCAGCAGAGCTTCTTGAAGCTCTTCGAAAAGCCCCAGAGTCCGCGTTTCCGTGCTTTGAGCGGAGATCACGCGAACAACGGCGTCCTTAAGTAAGTTGGTCTTGGCCTCCAGTTCTCCTTCAGCCTCTTTGACAGCGGATTCCTTCGCCGAGTGGTAATAGAGAAATCCCCCAATCCCAGTGGAAACCAAGGAACACAACGCTAGTGTGAAAACGATGGCGCGGACGTTCATGTTAACCTCCGGCAAGCAGCGCGAACGACTTCCGAGTCATTATCTCCGAAGGGGGGGTTGCCGGTTGACGTTCCGTAAACGCTTGTTCGTCCAAACTTCAAAATCAAGCTCCTAAATGTATGACTCCGTTCTGGACCCCTGGGTTCACGAGACGCGGGCTCTTCGGCATCTTTGACATGAACCACATGGCCTGCCTCCGAATTACGTGCCACATATTAGATAAAGTCTCGCACAATAGGATGAACAAAAAAAGTAATACGCATTGGTTGCGGAAAGTAGATCGGACTCTGCGTGCTCAGAATCCGACCGCCATACGACAGATGTCATTCCGGGTCCGGCCATGATTCAAGTGGAGAGTGATCCAGTCCACAACCCCTTCGAAGGTTTTCCGGGTGGCTTTGGTAATGAGTTCTCCCACCGTGGAGGAACTCTTCCGAGGCTTTGGGTCGATTCCGAGCAATCCTGAACCGGGATTATGCCGCGCCCTTGCGATTTTGGGAGTTTTAGGACCCTTGGGGGGCTGAGAGGTCGCCCCGCTGACCCCGAAAAGGTCTCCGTGGCGAGTCCCGCGCGACCTGACCGAGGCAAAACCGTCGTCATGTTGACAAGAAAGGCCCTTTTTGCCTGTTTCTAAGCGTACCTCACGCTCTGTCAATGCGTCAAACATTTTTTCCAGCGCGCTCTTCAGCCGAACACAGCTTGATAGTGCCGGACCAAAGGAAACGCCGACGCCACATGCACTTGCCACTTCCGACCGTGATACGCGACTTTCGCTCCCACCTTGATCAAACGCTTGATGAGCCATTCCATCGACCGTTTGACCGCTTCGCCCACGAGGTAGAACTGCCTGAGCATGTGGAGCAGGTTGCAGGCCAACACTCCCATGAGCAAGCGGGCCTGGTTGGCTGAAAAGCGACGGCAACTCGTCTTGTCCCAGCGCGGCGTGTTCTTTCCCTCTTTGATCCGGTTCTCAACTTCGCCGCTCGCAGAAAGTCGGCATCGTTGCAGTCCTCATACCCCGCTGCTATCTGATACACCCGCTGCCGGACCATCTGAAGCTGAGTGTGGCTGCTGTGAACCCAAGACCTGGTATCCTCCAGCTCACTCTCGATTGGACTCAAGATCCCGAAACGCTCGTCTATGGACCTCAGCAACAGGAAAGCTGTGTCCGATGTAATCTTGGCCCTCTGAAAATCCATCACGATGGCACGGTCAAATTGTGGGCGAATTGTCTCACTTTCCTTTTCACCACTCCTGACCATCACATTACCCTCGATAACGGTCTATTTCCTTCACCATATCAAGCATTTGCCCGGAAGAACAGGGATTTGGTTGTATTGCCGCCCAATGATCCAGGGTATTGGCCGATGCACCACCTTCACTCTCAGAGCGCGTCACATTTTCGCACATGTCGCTCTTGGGGAGACTCACGGGCCGCGATGAGTTCTGGGGCGCCTGGGGAATTCCGCGTCAATTTGACGCGCAATGTCTCCCCTTCAAATTCCGCGGCATTTCGCTGGATCAAATATCGGAGACTGCTTGCGTCCGAGCGAATCCTCAATGGTTTCGGGGAGAGAGACGTTGGCGGTTTCGCCTACGTCTCCAAGCCAGTCACCTATCGTTCTTCGTGGCACCCCCAGGCACGACCCGATTCGCTCCTGGGTCCTACATCAATTTGATGTATGCCGATCAGCGAGAACGCAATTCCGAGAGCATGGCGGCTCGGATGATGCCGTGGTAGTTGATAACCCTGCAATCTCGTTCGCCTTTTATGGTGATCAATTTGACCACCATAACTTTGCCCATGAATTCATCACGAGTCCCCACCGTGAGGACCCCTTGTTTTCCATTCTGGAGCCTTTGTGGAAGGCGAGGTCAATTTGACCTTACTGCTTTTATTGATGATTTCCGGCCTGCACGAACAATGTGGCAGAACAGCCTGAACTTGCCAGGCGAGCGCGCTGGGGGGCGTAGCGCTACTTTTTTTCTTGACCTTCCCACGGCGCATGTGTACGGTAAAAAATGTGGAGCGCTATATGCCCGCTCTGGCACTCCCCAACCGCTTCTCTCGGCCTATGGATTCAAGGATGACTAATTCCCCGTCGAGAAGTCACCGAGGCGAACGCTCAAGTAGGGGCGAGATTGTAACTATTACGGTTGCCCTGGGAGATTACGAAAGACTCAAGGCTTTGAGCGGCCCTCATCCACATGATATCACTCCAGCATTGAAGCATTACGTGAATTTGTGGCAGACGGTGGACTGGCGACCAAGAGACTCGAGCTTCGGATGGAACAGGGGGCCTATGGCGCATTTTCTGGCTGCCATACCCAAGGCTCTTGCCGACTCAATCCGCAATTTGCCGGGCCGCTTTGATGGTCACACAATTGAAGCCGTCCGCTTGTTTTTCTGCGAAGAATGTGACTCCGCTGACGAGTTTTCCCAACAGTTTGATTTGGCGCAGAGAGGGGAGGGTACCCTTCTTGGCAATTTCGGCGCGCTTCGGTCGTTTGGCTCGCGCATGATTGGCTACCTGCCTTGACAGGAGCGGAGGGTTTCGCGTGCAGCTCCCTTCCCCCTCCGCTTTTCTTCTCCAGTTCCCCATAATCCCCATGCGGGAGTCCAGTCGCCTCAAGGGTTTTTCTTAACTTTTGTCCTGGATTATTCGGCGTAGCACGATTTTGAGCGCGCTTCTGTTGGTCAACCGGTCACTCGAACATCAAGCAAACGGAGCGCTATTCCCACCTAAAAACGAATTCGCTCTGTCAGGTGCAGCGGAAAGCCCGCGTCCAGAGCCTATTTTCTGCAAAGTGTCTGCAATCGAAAAATGATGACTGAAAAGCCTATTAATATCAAGCTGTTGGAAAATAAAACGCGGGTTCGATTCCCGCCGCCTCCACCAGTTAAGATCCGAATAATCTTATGTTTTATGAAGTGATGCGGTGCGCGAACGGTTTGCGGATGAGCGCACACCCCCGAGCCTGTGGCGCCGCCTCGCCTTCTTGATAATTGCTCCAGCCCGCGAACGGAGTCTCTGCAGGTCCGTTTTCCGGTGACCGAACGAATCAAAGAATTTCTCAAGTGGCCTGTTCGCCACCGCGCTCAATCTTGACAACCTTCTTTGACCGCTAGGATTACTTCCCGGAGCAGGGCATTAAGTTCCTCTGACTCATAGCGAAACTGAGCTATGATCGGTCGCAGTTGAGAAGAGAGCCTCGCGTACCCCCACGTGGCGCGTCGTTTCGTTTCCGGAGCGCCATTACGAGCGAAATAGAGAGGAAGATTGTTTTCGAAGAAAGACAGGGCGTCGGCGTTCTTCAAAATATTCGACCTTTCATCCCCTCCTGTTTTATGGAGACGCACCAGGCGGCATACTTCGAATCTCACTTGCTCCTGCACGCCGCATTTCTCAAGAATTGATCGGAGGATCTCGGCGCTGTTGGCAGCGTGGGCTGCTTTGAATTCCTCAAAGCTCCGAAAATTCTTCTTCAGCGCTCTCCGAGTCGCCATTGCTCGTTCTATGTCATGCCCGAGCGCGGCGAGCCTAAGGGCCTCGTCAGCCTCCGGCATCAGCTTGAGAACCCATGCCAACGTGCTTTCGGCGTGAGTAGGATCTTCGGGCGTCGTCGATCCGGAGATCGCGGAGCGGATACGCTGTTCCGCACATTGGATGGTCTTCAGGAATCTTGAGTTCGCCGAACCACAGGAGGATGTATCCATTTGAGGTTTCATGGGCTCCCTGGCGACTCCGACTCCGCTGGGTCTTCCGTCCCGCGAATAAAGATCTCGGTGAGGTGACAAGCTTTATGTTCGGGGTGCTGGAAGGGTGGGCGTTTCATGAAGTACGCGGAGGGACCTTCCAACGGTCCGCTTTGACCCCTGTCCAACGCCAGCTTGCAACAACGAATGGCATCGATAGCAACTCCCGCGGAATTGGGGGAATCCTCTACGGACAGCCGAAGTTCCAAATCTATTGAGACATCCCCAAATATTCTTCCTTCCATGCGGAGAAAACATATCTTCGTATCCTTGAGCCATGGAACGTAGTCACTCGGCCCAATGTGGACATCACGCGGATCCAGAGTCTGTCCGGTCGCGGACTGCATGGCCTCGGTCTTGGAAGTCTTCTTTGAGGCAAGGCGGTTCCGGTCGAGCATGTTCAGAAAATCGGTGTTGCCGCCGACGTTCAATTGGTAGGTCCTGTCCAGTTTCACACCTCTCTGCTTGAAGAGGTCTGCAAGAACTCTGTGTACTATGGTTGCCCCCATTTGAGATTTGATGTCATCGCCGATAATGGGCAATCCCCTCTCCCGAAAACGACGCGCCCATGACGGATCACTGGCCAGGAAAACCGGTATATTGTTTACAACCGCCACTTGAGCATCGAGGGCGCATTCCGCATAGAACCGGGCAGCCTTCTCAGATCCGACGGGCAGGTAGATGAGCAGAATCTCGGCGCCCGATTTCTTCAAGACCTGCACGATGTCCTGTCTTGTCGGCTCAGGATGGGGGGCCAAGACGAACGAACAATCCGGCTCGCACGTCTCCATACTCGCGGGAAAACCATCCAGCGCTCGCCCCATGAGCACTTGGACCCCGGTTTCGGGGACACGCTCTTGAAAACGCTTCGCGCAATTGGGTGGTGAAAAGATCGCTCGGGAAAGGTCCTGCCCGACTTTTCTGTCGTCTATATCAAAGGCGGCCGTGACTTCTATGTCAAAAGGTTTGTACCCACCAATATCCCAATGCATGAGCCCTGTAGAATTCTCGCTGGTCCTCGTCTTGTAGTAATACAGACCCTGAACGAGGGCGCTGACGCAATTCCCGACTCCTGCTACGGCGATTCTGATAGATCCCATGTGCTGCGATCCGATCCCTTCTCTTCGTCCGTCCGGTTGTCAAGACCCGAAATCACGGGATCTGAAAGTCCTCCAACCTTTTTTGGCAGCTTAACACGTTTGGGTCCGACCTGAGAAGGGGAGACCCAATGAAGAAACCGCAGAATCTCCCTGAAACTCGTAAGCGGTTCTCTTATCCAATGGGGATCCTGACCGCGAACCGAACCTTGACGACTTGGCCTTTCGAGAGCTATTTGTCATCCGAGGGTTTTCACGTCTGAAGGAGGATTTTTCGTCACCAGCGAAAGGTTAAGCTATGGCATCGCGGGAATTGTCATCGGAAGGTTGGCAAACCAAGAGTTCAGATCGATTCGTGCTCAAGTGGATCAAATGCAATCTCTCTGCCCGAATAACACCCGGACTATTGGCTTTCTCGTGGATGCGTCCTTGGATAATTACCGTTGGGAGCATGGCCCTGGGTATTGCCGCGGGCTGCTCATTTGCGGCAGGATGGGGAGTTTTGGCAGGACTTCTGGCCGGCGTTTCTCAAATCCTCGATGGAGTTGACGGTCAGTACGCGAGGCTCACGGGCGCTGAAAGTTCGGCAGGGGCCTTTCTCGATTCGGCCCTGGACCGTTACAGTGACGGGTTCTTGGTTCTTGGGCTGATCGTCTTCAACGTCCACAACGAATTTCCCGGGTCGTTGCTCTTTATTTTGGGCGCATTGGCTTTCACAGGGAGCGGACTCGTAAGCTATACGAGCGCCCGCGCAGAGAGTCTTGGCATAGACCTTGGCAATCCGACCCTGGCGAGCAAAGGAACAAGGACCACCGTGATTGCCATAGCCGGCATCTTAAGCTGCTTCCTCACGTATATGCCCATGGTCGCGCTCTGCTATCTGGTTTTGCACACCAATCTGGTGGTGGTGTGGAGAATTCGGATGGCTACCCGTTCGGTAGCGCCGAAGAGATCGCTCCCGTAAAAGGGCCTGAGCCAAACTATCATCATTTGCGCGGCAGGGCGTCGGTGGTCGATTGTATCGTCAAGATACCCTCCCGGAGGACCGTCCGTGAAGATCACTCAAAATTACCTTTGACCACGGTGAAGAAACGCACATTCTGGTGGCCGGAGAGTGTGACAAAAATCCGACAAATCGCGGTTCTTCGAGGAGGACAACGTGCGGAAAACGTGGTGGAGATGACGGGATTTGAACCCGTGACCCCCGCGTTGCGAAAGCCTTTATAGGCGCAACAATAACAAGACCCTATTCAAAAACCCCAACAATTTCAATCCCAATTGATTCCGATCGTTCCCGATCCATCTCGTTCGATTCCGAAACGCGTAAGCAAAATGTAAGCAAGATTTCCAGCACCGGGAAGGCGGTGCGGCCCCGTGTGTAAACGGTCAAGCAAAAGGGGACCAGGTCGGCCAAGTAAAGGGAACCACCTGGTTGAACGAGAGAGGGTCATTGTTTCTTCTTTCTGGACACGCTCTGTTTGAACCGGTAGCCTTCTCCATTCTCGGATGTGAGCCTGATGTGTCAGGCGGGCCAGGAGAGTTCCGTTGACAACCCATAGAAACCCTCAAAGGCCCTTAATATAATGATCATCCTGATTTGCCCTGCTTCAAGGGCTTGTTGATACTTTGGAAAAGACGCTCGGCAAAGGACTCAATGAGGTCTCGTCCAGCGAGCTTCTTTCTCCAACTCTCGGGAATTCCTTCTTCTCCGTAGAAGGCTCCGGCGATCTGCCCATAGACTGCTGCGGTCGTGTCCGCGTCGTCTCCCAGGTTCACCGCGAGCAGGCATCCGTCTTGAAAGGAATCCGTCTTGTGAAAGGCCCACAGAGCTGCCTCCAGGGATTTCACCACATAACCGGAGCCCTTGATGCCCGGTGGTTCGAGAACCTTGAACGAGCCGGCCGCTATCTCGTTTATTTCCTGCGTCAAAGGCTTCTTGGACCAATATCCTGGAACGGGACTGTATCTTCTCGACAGCAGCTGCTCTTTGGGAGTTTCGGCAATCGCGCCTACGATAAGCGCCGCGAGGTATCGGCAGGCATCCACCAGGTTGCTGCGCCGTGGGTGGTCCGAGAGCTTTCTCCGGCCTTCTCAATCGCCTCCTCAGGAGAAAGCGCATAAAACAGCGGTACGGGAGCCAACCTCATTATCGAGCCATTACCCGCGGACCGAGGATGCGTAGAGCCGCAGTACGGTTCACGCGTTATCTCGAAGCGCAAGAGAGCCTGACGTACTGTGTTCCCTATATCAAAACACGATCCGGTGGAGCTGAGATGCCCGTCCCTGTACCAACGTAGATACCGGTCAAGCTGATCAACAGGATCAAAGCCTCCTGTTTCTATAAGGCTTTCAGCCAGACAGAGGGCCATCGAGGTATCATCGGTCCATTCGCCGGGCTTCAGGTCAAAGGGGCCACCCCCGGTCATGTCATGAATAGGTCGGAAGGTTCCTGGGGTCTGAAACTCCAACGTGGTCCCGAGCGCATCCCCAACGGCAAGACCGAGCAAGCACCCTCTGTAGCGGCTCAGAGTATCGGGCTTCACGGTTGCCTCCTCCCGCGATTCATCAGGGCGGCGTCAATCACACCGCATAGTTCTGTAATCGATAGAGGTTTCGTCACGCAAGCCGTTGTTCCGCCCAAGAGATCCCCTGAAAATTCTGGGTCCCCGGGAAATGCTGTGAGGTAGATGACCGGCGCATCCGTTTCGGATCGTATGCGACGCGCAGCGTCGAGACCATGAACAAATCCTCGCAAGTGTGAGTCGATGAGAATGACGTCCGGCTTTGTTTCATGGCACTTCAAGAGAGCTTCATCGACCGAGGCCACCGCGGCGACAACCTCATAGCCTTCTTCGCGCAGACTGATCGAGAGATCTTCCCCGACTATCAGCTCTTCCTCAAGGACAAGAATCTTGGCTTTCTCCATAGCCATCACCCCTTGCGGGCGCTCCGGGGTCTGGAAGCGCCAACCCTCTCCGCTCCAAGGACCCCAATGCTGCTCGCGATGGAACTTGTTTGAGGTTGCTCCTCGCAAAGCGTAACCGACGAGTGTGCCGGATAAGGACAAACTCCTCCGGGCTCAGGAAAAAATTTCTGGCGCAATTTTCTGATTTCACGCTTTTT
>Ga0194126_10000507_pt1 | contig 65268 bp, 44 predicted proteins | sample TA2KigC150mmetaG_FD_148641 | JGI IMG/M metagenome (GOLD analysis project Ga0194126, IMG submission 148641) | Freshwater microbial communities from Lake Tanganyika, Tanzania - TA2015035 Kigoma Deep Cast 150m | ecosystem: Environmental > Aquatic > Freshwater > Lake | place: Tanzania: Lake...
TGGACGATTGCCGCCCGCTGCTCGGCGGAATATGATCTGCGTCCACTCGATGATCGTTTCATCCCGCCAGCCTAGCCGACCTCCTCAGCGCACAGCTAGGCGTGCTTCCCTTGACGCTTACGATGGATTGTTGGAGCACAGGAGCGTTGGGGCCGTGATTCTCCATTCTCCCTTTTCCCTTCTCCATTCTTTCCCTTCACCCCCACAACTGGCGGTCGAGGGTGCGGAATTGGACGGCTTCGGAGACGTGCTCGGCGGCGATGCGGTCGGACTCCTTGAGGTCGGCAATGGTGCGGGCGACCTTGAGGATGCGGTCTGCACTGGACGGCCGGCACCTCGGCGTGGGGATCGAAGAACGCTACGGCTCGTCTGGAAAGGCCACCGTGACTTCAAGTGCTGCTGGTGGGACTGGTGCCGTGGCGACCTTGCCCCCGGGCCAGCGCACGATGACGGACTGGGGAGGGTCGGGCATGCCTAACACCGCCACGGCGCTGTCTTGTGACCAGTAGCCCGAGCCAGCGTGGAGCTCGCGGGCCGGGCCGAGGCCGCGGGCGGACTGGAGGCGCACGACCGCGCCGATGCCGGAGGGATTGCCGTCCGGCCCCCGGAGGCGAACGCGCAGGCCGGGTTTGCCGTTCACATTCCGAAACAGTTGGGTGGACGCACCATTTTGCGTCACCACCAGGTCCGTGCGGCCGTCGGCGTCGAAATCGGCGGCGGCGGCCCCTCGCTGCTCGCCATAAACGCGGATGCCGCTGGCGCGAGCCGGCCAAGGGTGCAAGCCGCCCCGGCCATCGCCGCGCAGGCACAGGCCGCGCCCCCCGTCATAGCGCCCGGTTTCAGGCTCGGTAGCGAAGAAGTTTTGGCTCAGGAAAACATCCTCGCAGCCGTCGCCATCCCAGTCGGCAACGCAGACTGCGAAGGCGGGCGACCACTGGGCCGGCCCGGGCAGTGGAACCACCTCGAAGCCGTTGGTGCGATTGAGAAAGAGGGTGGTCTCCAACCAGACGGCGGCGAGTTGCTGCCCTTCCGACAGGCGCTCCCCCAGAATCTCCGGAACGCTGGCGGCGCCAAACTCGCGGAAGGTCGGGTAGCGCGCCTGCACGAACGGCATGGCCATGGCGAAGCGGCCCAGGTGCAGCCAGGGAACGGTTTTGCCCGAGGCCGGGTCGTGATAGGTCTCGATCGGCTCGAGGCCGCCCGCACCGGTGAAGTCGCCGTAATAGAGTCGCAGCGGTTGGCTGCGGTAGGCTTGGTACTTGGTGTTCTGGCCCCAGTTCGAGGCGAGCAGGTCCAGCCGCCCGTCACCATCGAAGTCGCCTGCGCTTACCCCATTCCACCAGCCCGTCAGTTCTTCTAGGCTCAGCCATGACCCCTGCGGGGACGCGGTCTGGCTCCCGGCCGCGCCAGTCTTTGGCCACAGCAACCGGGGGTTCCAGGGAGTCAACTTGCCGCGGTGGTTTCGATAGACTCGGAGCGGTCCCCATTCGCAAGCCAAGACCAGCTCCGGATAGCCGTCACCCTCGAGATCCGCAAACACCGCGCCGCTGACCAGGCCCAGGCGCTCGAACAGCCCCGTCCCGTCTTCCGCTGCAACGTATTCCCCGCTCTGATTGCGGAACAGGCGCGAACTTGCCGGCTCCGGATAGCGGCCCGCGATGACTCGTCCCCCGACGAACAGGTCCAAGTCACCGTCACCGTCCACATCCGCTACGGAAACCGGTCCCGTGCTGGCTGGACCGCTGGGCAGGTCCGTTCGCCGTCCTGCGTCGCCAAGGTCGAACTGCCGCACGGAACCGGTCGTGGCGAGGTCATCCTCGTAGTTGGCCGCGCCCGCCAAGATCAGGGGCGGTCGGCTGGGGCGCGACAGCACCACCAAGCCTGTCAAGTCGCGGTCGAGCGATGCCCGCAACGCAGGGAGGTCAGCCAGGGGCGCGAAGCCGCCCCGGCCATCGTTCAGGAGGACGGCTAGGTGTCCCCCGCGGCCGCCGCCAACGACCAGATCGTCCCAGCCGTCGTTGTTGACGTCCGCCCAGGCCACCCCGGGTCCCAGTTGACTGAGCCTCTTGGGCAACAAGGACTGTCGCGCGAAGTCATCGAAGGGCTGGTCGCGGTGGACATGTGCGAGCCGCGCACTGACATTCTCGAACAGAGGGCGTGGCGAGTCGATGGGGGCGAGGGGCGTTGGACGCGCCGTGGTTGCAGGGGGTTCTTGGACGACGAGGTGTTGGTTGGGTTGGACATTGGTGAGGACGGTCTGAAGGCCGCTGCGCCAGTCGACCTGAACGCGCAACCGGTTGGTCGTGGCGCCCGCGGCGAACACACGCACAGGTTGGTCGCTCGACAAGTAACGGCCCCCGGCTTGCATCTCTTGGCTTTGGTGGGGCACGGCGCCGTGGAACACGTGGATCTTCGCCCCAATGCCGCGGGTGTTCTTGCCTGCGCCTTGCAGGCTCACGGCCAGTCGTGGCGCGGTCGTTTCGTTGCGGTAAACCCCCACCGCCGCGTTCATGTTATTGACGATCGCATCCAGATCGCCGTCGTTGTCCAGATCCGCCAGCGCCACGCCCTGAGACACCCCGCGCGTGTCGAAGCCCCAGGCTGCCCCCACTTCCTCGAAGGTCAGGTCGCCCCGGTTGCGGAAGGCGAGGTTGGGCAGGCTCAACCGCGGAAACTGGGCGCGCATGCGCAGCGCCGCGGCGTCGCTGAGCTGTCGGGCGCGGCGAATCGCCTCGAGTTGGTTGGCGATGTCGATGTCCTGCACATCGCGCTCGAAGCCGGTGGCGATGAGCGCGTCTTCGTAGCCGTCGAGGTCCACGTCTAGGAAGACCGGGCTCCAGGACCATTCGGTCGCGTAGAGCCCCGCCGCATAGGCCAGCTCGAGGTAGTCGCCGTCGCCGCAGTTCCAGAACAGGGTGTTGCGCGGCGACTGGGGCCGGTCGTCGAACACGCCGACCTGCCCAAAGACGAACTGGTGATCGCTGATCTGCACCTGACGCAGCCGATGATCGCGGCTGACCATGTCGGTCACGAAGACCTCGTCCTGGCCGTCCCGGTCCAAGTCCGCGCAATCCACTCCCATCGAGAACCAACTGGTCTTGCGCCAAGCCGTCCGCCGCGCAGCCTGGAACCGGCCCCCGCCACGATTCATCCAAATCCGGTCCGGCGAGGCCATGTCCGAGCACACGTACAGGTCCGGGGCGCCGTCGCCGTCGAGGTCCCGAAACATGCCGGTCAGGGTCCAGTCGTAGAGGGGGGCCGCCAAGGGCCGGCCGTCTTCATCCAGGAACTGACCGCCCGTGAACGGGACGGGGGCGAAGCGGCCGTTGCCTTCGTTGCGGTACAGGACATCCGCCTGGCCGTTCTCGGTGATGTTGCCTTGGTCGTCCAGGGTCACCCAACCGGCCAGGTCCGGGCCCGTCAACGGGCGCCCGTTGACCATCGTCACGACCTGGCGGCCGTCGACGGTTCGGACGCGCAGTTGCATGCGAAAGCCGTCGCGCAGGGTCTCGTTGCGGTAATTGGCCACGTAGAGGTCCAGGTCGCCGTCGCCATCGATGTCGGCCAAGGCCAGCGACATGCTGGCGGCGGTGCTGCTGAAGCCGGACGCGGCGGTCGCATCCCGGAAGTTCCCGTGACCGTCGTTGAGAAAGCAACTGACGCCGCCTCGAATCGCGCTGACCAACAGGTCCAGGTCGCCGTCGCCGTCCAGATCCGCCAGCGCGGCTCCGGTGCTGTCCAGGTCCGGGCAGGCCACGCCCGCGCGGGCGGCGACCTCCTCGAACCTCCACTCGCCCAAGTTGCGGTACAGCGCGTTGGGCCCGTCCAAACGGCACAAGTAAAGGTCGCAGCGACCGTCACCGTCCACATCGCCGGCGGCCACGCCCGACCCGTTCAGCAAGATGTGGTTCGTCAGCGACCGAGACTCGGCCAGCGTGTTGGTGAAGCCGATGCCGGTCAACTCGGGCGACAACAGCCCAAAGCCCACTCGTTCCGAGCCCGGCACCGAGCGGGGAATCGGTTCGAGGTCGAGTTGGGATCCGCGGGTCGAGGCCGCTGCCAGGGCGAAGAGCGCTCCATACGCCCCGAGTCGTGCGGCCCACGTCAGGGCCCTGCCAGCCCGGCGCGACCGGCTTGGGGCCCTTGTCCACCGGGTGCCGCTGCCGGGCCCTCGAGAGCCCCGGGCGGGTTCGGCCTTGCGGGAGTGTGTTGACACGGTGGCGAGGTTCGCGAGCGGTGGGGCATACGGCAAGGAAAACCAACGGCCGGAAACAGCCGCTCGTCCGCAATGTCCATCCTCGCTTTCATGGTTCCGATCTGCGGCTCAAGCAGCGGAAGGGCCCGAGTGATTTCTACGGTGCAAAGAAGAGGGAATCGACAACGGTGAACGACAAAGTTCAGCGACAAAGTCCTGCCTCCATTTGCCACCTGCCTTTGTCGCTTGCCTTTGTCGTTTGCCTTTGTCGTCCGTCTTTGGTTCTCCATCGATGGATGGTCTTGGTTTGGGCCGGAAAAGCGAAAGGGACCGAACGAGCCGTTCGGTCCCTTTGCGAGTTTAGTTCTCCGCGCGGAGCGGATCGGGGATTATCGCATGAGGCGATAGAACTTCTGGCCAGGGCCGGCCGGCACGCTGACTTGGAACGGACTAGCCGGGTTCCCGGCCACGTTGGTCCAGGACCGCAGATCGGTCGATTCCTGGAGCGCGCCGCCGCCGGTCCAGCGGATCGTCACGGTGCCGTCCGCGAGCACGGGACGCTCGAACGAAGGCGGTTCGTACGTGACGCGGTAAGCCTTGAGGACGCTGCCCGGGATGGGAGTCAACTGGGCTGCAGGCGTCGCGTCGCCTTCCTTGCGCCAGGCGACCTGGGCCCAGTCGCCGCCGCCGCCTTCCTTGTAGACCTGGTAGAGGTAGTAGGAGGTGCCGGCCTGCAACGCAATCGCCTCGGAAGTCTGGATGCTCCCGTTGGTTTGAGGATCGACCGCAGTCGGTTCGAGGAAGGCCTGGCAGCAACCCAACTCCCAAGCGACCAGACGGGCGCCCGCCGGGTCTGCACTGGTCGAGAGGTAGAAGGCCGAAGCGTCGTCGCTGCGGATGAAGAACCGGTACTGAGCGGTCTCGGTGGGGGTCACCCAACCGGAGATGCGCGCACCGAAGTTATTGGCGACGCCGCTCAGGCCGTTGGCGTCGGTGTTGAAGGCCGTCATGGACTCCCAACGCGAGGGTTGGCCCGGATAATTCAGGTCGAACTCGATCAGGTCCACACGGGTCCCCGTGATGTCCGGCCATTGTTCCCACAGCAAGTAACCGTCGGTCAGGGCCGGTCCCTTGAGCTTCACCGGCGTGTTGGGGGCGATGACGTTGCCGCCGCCCGTGGCGATGTCGCGCACGCCGCTGATGCTGAGCGTAGCGTCGGCGCCGGGGGCGATGTGCGAGATGTAGACGATGGCCGCCGTCGCACCGATGGCGCGAGCTCCGCTCACCGTGCCACCGCTGAGTTTGTAGTTGTTCGGATCACCCGCGGTCTGCGCGGTTACCTCCTCCGAATAATCGATCCGGACGTAGGACGCGTCGGCGGAGCGGCCATTCTTAAACGCGGCGACGGTCGGTGGCTGCGTATCGTTCACCACGTTGACGGTTGCCTCGCGGGTGGTCACGGTCCCCAGCGGGTTCACGGCGACCAACTTGTACTTGCCCGAGTCGGACACCTTGGCCTTCGGCACGACCAACTTGGTCTTGGTCACGCCTTGCACGACCGTGGGCGGGTAGTACGGCTCTCCGGCGGCGTTGGTCCGCGTGCCATCCAGCGCCACATTGTCCTTCTGCCATTGGTACTTGTTCGGACTGCCGGTGATTTGGGTGAGCAATTCGAGCTGTTGATTTTCGGTGATGGTCACGTCGCTCGGTTCGAGCGCGATGGTCGGAGCCACATTCTGGACCGTGAACACGCCGTACCCGTAGCCAGAGCCGACCCACACGATCAGGGACTTGTCCAGGTTGGCAGGGGCGCTGGTGTCCGGGTAGACCGTCAGGTCGCCGTCGTAGCCCCACTCGTTGCCGACCTGAGCGCCGGCGTCGTTGCTCTGAATGTCCATTTCGGTGAAGGGGAGTCTGTAACCGGAATTGGGGGCAATGGTGCCATCCAAGCGGTGCACGCCAAGCCAACCCGGCTTCTTGATGCTGCCGAACTGGTTGTTCCAGCTCGGGAACGCGTAGTTGACCACGTAATCCACTTCCTTATGCGCATCGAGAATACCGCCCCAGTTGCCGTCGTAATACTCGACGCCGTCGACGGCGTGGTTGATCGCCAACCCGTTGGCGCCCGCCGACTCCCACCGGAACGCCGGCAGGTTGCCCCAGGCATCGTTGTTCACTTGGAACAACATCACCTGGAAGTTGGGGGCGTAAGTGTCGTCGAGCACATCGAGCGGGAAATCCGGATCGACGATGAAGCGGCTGGGCCGAGCCTCCCAGCCCGTGCCCGGGTAGCGCCCGTGATAGGCCGTCATCAGGTTGGGGTGAGCCGAATCCAGCCCGTACTGCACCACCCGAGAGGTGAGGCCGCCCTGCGAGTAACTACCCTTACGGCCGCCGTCGCGGTCGTTGAACCGGGCGATCGGGTGGAACTTGAGCCCGTCGGTCGTCTTGAAGATCTGCACGTGATGGCTGGCGCGCCAGGTGCCGCCCCCGGCGACGAACATCGTGTTGTTGCCGGACCCGGTCACGCGGAAATCGCGCCAACGCCAACTGGTGTTGCCGTCGCCGCCACTGCTGCCATCCAGCGGGGTACCCGCGCAATCGGACGCGCCAGGCGTGGGCTCGGTCCAGGCACAGGTCGGTGTGCTCTCCCAGCCGCCGCCGGCCTTGGGCGCCCAACGCAGGATGACGTTTTTGTGGGTCGAGTAGATGGCGCGTTGCCCTTCCGGGCCTTCGTCGATGTCCCAGTTGCTCCAGAAGTCGTTGTTGTTCGCTTGGCCGGTAGCGGTCACCGGGCGCAGGCCAATCACATGCGCTAACCCGAGCGGCTTACCGGTCGCCGCGTCGATCCAAATCAACGAGCGGTCCGGGTAGGCCGCCGCCAGGTCTTTCTTCTCCTGGGACAGATTGGCGTCGGCTTCGTCAATGCCGTTCTCTTTGACCATCAGCAGGTAGCGCGTGGCGTCGTACCGGCGCAGCTTACCGAGGGCGAATTGTTGCGAGCGTCCGATGCCGTTGGCGGCGTACGGCGCTCCGACGTTCCTGACGACCAGCGGGAGCTTGTCCGCAGGATCGACGTTGACCAACCCGTTGAGGTGCTGCACCCAGACGGGCGTGATGACCTGCGCTTGGGACAGCGGCATAAACCCCGCCGCCAGCGCAACTGCGACTAACGATCGTTTTCTCATGGCAGTTCCTATGTTGAGTTCAAACGGTTGCCTAGCCTCAACCAAACCGACACGCCGGTGCCTATCTATCCCACGGCCCACGCCACACGCGCGCGGGCCATCCCACACCCCACCCGAGCGACACGCCACCCGGGACCGAAACTCGCACCGGCGAGCTATCGAGCAAGCGCGCTTATAACTGATTGGCTGGTCGGGTCAAGTGCGATCGACCGATCGTCGCGAAAAGGCCATTTCCAGCTCTCCAACTAATGCGGCCGCCTAATTCTGATCGTGTGCGGGACCCCGCCGAACGCAGGCCCCCTGGGCTGGAAATCCAGCGCCGGTTGCGTGTGGTGGGAGTGGACAGGCGGGAGCTGACTCGGCATGCTGGTTCAAACAGAAAGCCGTTCGCAACACACTCAGCCTCATGAACTCCTGCTCGATCCGCAACGCCCGCCGGTGCACCGGGCGCGCCGCCATCGGTCTGACGGCGCTTGGCCTCGGCATCGCAACCTACGTTGGCACCGCCCGAGCCGCCTCTCCCAACCGAGCCTCCAATGAGCTCGCGTTTGACCGCACGATTTCGCGCCCGGTGCTCGAGCGCTACTTGGCCCGCGCGATCACCATGGAGGGACTGCTCCACGGGCGGGGCGATCTCGAGGATAACATCCGGATGCTGAAGGACGTCGGGGCCAAGCTCGTCGGGCGCAGCCTCTGTTTATGGGGTGGCGAAGCCAATCTGCTGCGCAACCTGGAGCGGGCCAAGGAGGCGGTCCCAAAACTGCTGGCGGCTGACCCGGAAATGATCCTGCAGGCGTGCCTGTTCGAGATCGTGACCACGCAGGTCGAACAAGTGCCCGTGCCGCCCTGGACGTTCACCGCCCTAAACCAACCGGTCGAGCAACGCAACTTTCGCTATGCCGACATGCTCTATCCCAATGGCCGATTCAAAGATCATTGGCGCCCAGGCCACTCGGTCCCGGACGTGAGCCGGCCGGAAACCAAGCTCTGGTTCTACTACCTCGGGGCGTCGTTTATCGAAGTGGGGTGCGAGGCGATCCACTTGGGGCAGACCGAACTGATGAACCACAACGACCGCAACCTGGACCACTACGCCCAGGTGCTCGCCTTGATTCGCTCTTATGCCGCCCAACACGCCCGCCGGCACCTCGTGCTGCTGGATTCGCACGTGCCCAGCGGCGGCCTGGTGCGCGAAGGAAGACTGCTGATGGACTTCCACTCCTTCCCGCTCCGCATCAAGGAGGTGCCAGACCGACCGCAGGAGGCGATCCTGGAAGTGGGTTTCTCGGACGGGATCTACGGCCGGAGCAAGGGCGGACTCACCCCGAGCGGCTGGCACTGCGAGCACTTGCCTTACCTGGTCGAGATCGACAACTGGGGCGTCAGCCGCCAACCCGGCCAGCCCAAGGCGGGCGGGATCTGGATCTGGGGCTACGACGAGATCACCTGGTTCGCCCACCAAAGCCGAGAGTACCGCGCCCAATGGCTGCGCTACGCGTGGGATTGGGTGCGGCGCACCGATCCCAACGGCTACCTTCAAATGCCCGGTAGCCGCACGTTGCGCTCGCCCCTGGACGGCCTGCGTTGGTACTACGCCAACCGGCCCAGCGCCGCCGTCCCGGAGGGGTTCGCCGATGAGGAGGCGATTAAGGCCGTTTGGGCTGCCGACCGCGCCTTTTGAGCCGCAGCGCCAACCATGAACACCGGTCCCTATTCCCCCAGATGCCGTCTCCTCCCATGAGCATGCGAGACAGCAAACAGATGGTGACGGCGCTGTTGCTCGGCGTGGGTTCGGCCCTGAGCGCCTCGCCCACGGCGGAACCGGCCGCCAAGCCGCCCAACATCGTCTTCATCTTGACCGACGACCAGGGCTACGGCGACGTCGGCGTGTTCTACCAGCGGGCCCGAGCGGCGGCGAATGTCCGGTCTGAGCCGTGGCACTTTACGCCCAGCCTGGATGCGCTGGCCTCCGAAGGCGCGATGTTACGACACCATTACTGCCCTGCGCCCGTGTGTGCCCCGTCACGCGCTTCGCTGCTCTTGGGGGTTCATCAAGGCCACGCGAACGTGCGCAATAACCAGTTCGACAAAGCCCTCGAAGACAATCACACCCTCGCCAGCGTCTTGCGCCAGGCCGGCTATGCCACCGCGTGCATCGGCAAATGGGGACTCCAAGGCAGCGGCACCCATCCAGGCGCGTGGCCGGCCTACCCGACCCAGCGCGGCTTCGACTACTACTTCGGATACGTGCGCCACACCGACGGCCACGGTCATTACCCCAAGGACGAGGCCCGCCACCGGGGACCTAAACAGGTCTGGGAGGGCGCCAGCGAAGTCTCCGCCGCGCTGGACCTGTGCTATACGGCGGATTTGTGGACGGCCCGCGCCAAGCAGTGGATTCTGGATCAGCACCGCACGAACGCGGCGGCGCCGTTCTTTCTGTTTTTGGCCTACGACACGCCCCACGCCGTGCTCGAACTGCCCACCCAGGCCTACCCGACTGGCGGCGGCGTCCGGGGCGGCCTCCAGTGGCTCGGGACCCCGGGCCGAATGATCAACACCGCCACCGGCACGGCCGATTCCTATTATCATCCGGATTACGCCAGCCAGACCTGGGACCACGACGGCAACCCCAGCACGCCCGAGGTGGCTTGGGCCGACGTCTACCAACGTTACGCAACGGCGGTCCGGCGCATCGACGACGCCGTGGGCGATCTCAAGCTCTTGTTGTCGGACCTGAACCTCCATACCAACACGCTCATGATCTACACCTCCGACAACGGCCCGAGCATCGAGTCGTATTTGTCGGAAGCCTACGCGGCCAACTTCTTCAACAGTTTCGGCCCGTTCGACGGCATCAAGCGCGATCTCTGGGAAGGCGGCGTGCGCATGCCGACCCTGGCCTGGTGGCCCGGCCGCATCCCCGCAGGCATCGCCCACGACACCCCCTCCCAATTCCACGACTGGCTGGCGACCTTCTGCGAGGCGGCCGGCTTGGCCCCGCCTGCCCGCACCGACGGCGTCTCGCTCTTGCCGTCGCTGACGGGCAACGGTCGACAACGCGCGCCGACCGTCTACATCGAGTATTACCAAAACGGGACCACGCCGAGCTACCCGGAGTTCCTCAGCGCCCATCGCGGTCGGCGTCGACAGGAAATGCAGGCCATCCGGCTCGGCGATTTCGTGGGGGTCCGCTACGACGCCGTGTCGCACGGGGCGGATTTCGAGATCTACAACGTGGTCACCGACCCGCAGCAAGCGCTGAACCTGGCAACCTCGACTGCGTTCGCGCCGCTCCAGCAGCAAATGAAGCAGGCCGTCCTGCGGTTGCGCCGCCCAGACCTCACCGCCCCCCGGCCCTACGACCGCGAGTTGGTTCCCGCCACGCAGCCGCACCCGGTGACGCCGGGAGTCGAGTGGCGCAGTTACACCGGCTCGTATCCGTGGGTGCCGGAATGGTCGAGCGTGACGCCCGCGGCCAGTGGCGAGACGGACGCGGTGACGCTTGCCGTCCGGCCCCGGGACCGCGAGTTCGGTCTGCTCTTCACGGGGTACCTCGCGGCGCCGGTGGATGGCGACTACACGTTTTACCTGTCAGCGAACCTCGGAGCGTTGCTGCGGGTTCACGAGGCCACCGTGATCGACGCCGACTTCGGCTACGTGGCCGGCACCGAGCGGCGCGGCTCGATCCGGCTTCAAGCAGGCCTGCACCCGTATCGGCTCTACTTCCTCCAGGGCACGAACGGTTCCGCGGCTCTGGAATGGAGTTGGAGCGGGCCCGGCTTTCCCCAGCAACCGCTGCCCTTGTCGGCCCTCTACCGCCCCGGCCTCATGCCCCCCGGGCCGCCACGCGCCCGGGACGACACCGCCTCCACCAGCCAGGGAACGCCCGTGACCATCGCCGTCTTGGCGAACGACCTGGACGATGGCACCCCGCAACCGTTGCGGTTGGAGGGCGCCACACCCCCAAAGGCTGGCCTCGTTGAAACGGGAGAGACCACCGTCCGCTACACCCCGGCCGAGGGTTTCCTCGGCCGCGACCGGTTCACTTACACGGCCACCGACGGCAGCGCCTCGGCTACCGGTCAGGTGAGCGTTCTGGTCTACTTCGCCGACTCCGAGTTGCTCTGGTTTCCGTTCAATCAAACCTCCGGGTCTACGGTCGACGAGTCCGGGGGGCGCAGCTTGGGAGTTCTGACCGGATTCAGCGACGTGCCCAGCCCCTGGGTCGCCGGCCGATTCGGGCGCGCCCTCGAATTCAATGGCGCCAGCTCCTACGTGGCCGTGGACACCGCCTGGCTGCCGCCTGCCCGCACCAGCGCCCGCACCACCGCGGCATGGATCAAGGTGCCGACCGGCGGTGGCACCGGTGCGATTGTGGCTTGGGGACCGAACACCACGAGCCGCAAGTGGATGATGCGCCTGGACAACGCCGCGCCCAACACCGGCGCGCTGCGAGTCGAGGTCGGCAGTGGCTACGCTATCGCCCCGCGAGACCTGCGGGACGGCCAATGGCATCACGTGGCCGGCGTGCTTCCCAGCGTCCGGGTCCCGAATGCCACGGACATTCTCCTGTACGTCGACGGCATCCGCCAGGAGAACCTAGTGACGGCGGCCTCGCCCGTCGACACCGACGCGGTCCCGGCGACGATCGGCCTGGACGCACAAAACCGCTACTTCGCGGGCGCGATCGATGAAGTCCGCATCTACCACCGCGCCTTGAGCGACCTCGAGGTGCATGCGCTGGTCGCCGACCCGAGCCAGTCCGCCGCGGCTTGGCATCGGCGGTACTTCGGCAACGCCGCCCTCGCTTGGGGCGAAGATGCGGACGGCGACGGCGTTCCCGCGTTGGGCGAATACGCCTTTGGCGGCGAACCGCACCTGCCGGGTCAGATGACCTTGCCCCGCCCTTCGCTTGCGAGCGGCCATTTCGAGGTCGAGTTCCTGCGCCGGTCGGCTGGCACGCATGAGCTGGTTTACGCAGTGGACAGCTCGATCGATCTGGCCGGTTGGTCGGCGGCCGGGATAGCTCTGGTATCCGCCACGCCCGTGCCCGAGCAGGATGGGTTCGAGCGTGTGCGCTTGCGAGCGCTGGCCCCCCTCTCCGCGGCGTCATCGCAGTTTGTCCGCGTTGCGGTCGGTCTGCCGTAAGCGACCCCTGAGCCCTCTGGGTCGGCGGGCGCGCAGTACCCTGGCACGGCGGACCGGTAGAAAGGGCCATTCGGGGGGGCGCGCCTCGCATGGAATCTGCTGTTAATGACCCGACCTCGGGCGAGGCGACCGTGTGCCCGCAGGGTAGGGCGCGCAGTCCTCTGCGCGCCGCCAACCGCTGGGGGCATGCAAGGCTGCGGCGCGCAGGGGACTGCGCGCCCTACCGCCGAGCTGGCGTTCAGCTCGGCGACTGGTGAGTATGGTCTACGGTCTGGCGGCAGGGCCCTGGGCGTCAGCAGCTATGAGCACCGTGAGAAACGGGAACGGTTCACGACACCTGAGCGAGTGGTCCGCCCAACCCGGGCGGTGGCGGTGGGGACCACGCGCGGCGCGGTCCGGGTTCACGCTGATCGAGTTGTTGGTGGTCATTGCGATCATTGCCACGCTGGCGAGCATGTTGTTGCCCGCGTTGAGTCGGGGCAAAGAACGAGCCCGGGTGATCGAGTGCATCAGCAACCTGCGGCAAATGGGGGTGGCCCTCGAGCTTTACAAGCAGGACCATCAGTGGCGGTTCCCAGCCTCCTCCGTGGTCGATCTCCATGACCCCGAGTACCCCGGCGCCGTCAAATACACCATCCCCGCCCTCGGCGGCGTGAACCCGCGCACGCCGTTCAACCAAGTGGTCCCCGTGGCCGCGGCGCGGCCACTCTTCCCTTACGTGCCGCCTTCCCAGGTCTTTCGGTGCGCGCGCGATCGCGGCCAACAACGGCAGTTCTGCCTGCCCTCCCCGCGGCCGCTGAAACCGTCGAACTGGGAGACGCTGGGCTGCAGCTACCAGTACAACGGGGTCCTGCCGACCACGCTCGAGGGTGGGGGATTCAAGCGACGGCCGGCGGGCGGTCTGGCGGGGAAACCGGAGGGCTTTATCGAGAATCCCCCGAACTTCATCCTCATGTACGAGCCCCCCGCTCGGCTCTACGGTTGCCTGGCGGAGCCGCCCGAATGGTACCAGTGGCATTACTCGACCGGCCGAAGCGACCTGGACGATCCCGTGCGAGCGCGGCCGGAGTTCATCTCGCCGATTCTCTTTGCCGACGGGCGCTCGGCTTACCACAACTTCGCGCGCGCCTTGGCGCGGGACCCGTACTACCCTTATGAGGCCACGCCGAACTGGATCTGGTACCAACCCGCCGAGTGACTCACCCACCCGCTTCGACCCGCCCCGCTGTCCTATGGCTGCTCAGAAAACCCAAGTCCATACCACCACCTTGGCCACCCTCCAGCCCCGGTTGCTGGCTGCGCTGGGCCAGTCCGGATTCACAGCGGCGGAACTGACCGAGTTCTTCGCCCGGCGCGTCTCCGCCACCTGCGTCCAATGCGGCTTGCGCCTCACCGGCGAGGAACTGTCCCAAGTCGCCTTGGCCTCGGACGCGGACGCTCTCGCCGATCCCAAACTGGCGCGTGTTCGCCAAGGCTACTGCGGCCGGAACGGTTGCGATTCCTACTTCTACGAACTCGCAATCGAGCGGCACCATCGCGTGAGCTGGGACGCCGTCTTGCGGGCCTTGACGGCCCCGGCAACCGCAGAGCGCGAACCGGCAGTGGCCGAGGACACCGCGGCTGCCACCGCAGCGCGCGCCGAGGCGCGGCGCAAGCGGTTGATCCGAATCGGAGTGGGGGTGGGGGTGTTGCTGGTCTTGCTGCTGGTCCGCCATGTGATGTTCGGCGGTCGGATCCCCCTGCTCCAATCCAAGCCGGAGTACCGCGTAAACCCGGAATCGGTGTCTCAGGCGGAGTTCGTGCCGGTCCCGACCGGGGCGGCCACCAACGCTTCACGCACCAACACGGCGCGCTAAACCGTAGCGGAGAGAGGTCCGGTCAAGGGGGGGGACTGCCCTACGCCGCGCGCTGTCACTCGGGCCGCGGCGCCGTCGGCTGTCCGCCGGCGGTCGGGCGCGCAGGCTTCTGCGCACCGCCTAGGAAAACGTGCTTCTCCCAGTCCTTGACCCGCAGGACCTGGGCGCCTCGGCCGGCGACCAACTCATGACCCTCAGCCCGTAGCCGTTTGGCCTGCTCGGCGATGCCGCCCGGGAACTTCGGGTTGAGTTGGCCACCTTCTCAACGTTTGCTGAGCAGGCCGGTCATGGCGACGACCTTGGACAGGCCCTTGTCGTCGGCGAGCTTTTCGCGCCAGGACTTGGATTGCTTCTTACTCATGGACTCGTCACGCGGCGGCCGGAGCTCTGTGGGGTCGAGCGCGATGGCCACGCCCCCACCTGCGGGTGGGCGCTGAGGGCGCCCTACCGCGGGGTGGGCGCGCCAAAACAGTAGACCGCGCCGTCTTCGCTCCCGATGACAATTCGGCCGCTGGCAATCGCCGGTGAGGCGGTGATGGGCTGGCCAATCTCGAAACTCCACAGCTCCTTGCCCTCGGCCAGAGACAAGACGTAGAGCCGGCCGTCGTCGGAGCCCACGACCACTCTATCACCCACCACGACAGGGGAGCTGTCCACCTTGCCGCGCGTGGCAAAGGTCCAGAGCGGTTGACCCTCCGCTTTACTCACGCAATGGACCCGCTTGTCGCGTCCGCCGAACACGACCTTGTCGGTCGTCACCGCCGCGGAGGCGAAGTACGGGAAGCCGCGGTCACGGTAAGTCCAGCGCTGCTCGCCCCGGGCGATGTCGATGCACAGGAACCGGTTTTCGTAATGCCCGAAGTAGGCGCGGTTCCCTTCCAGCGCCACCGAGCCGGCAATGTACGCCCCGGCCTCGATCTCCTTCACCTTCTGCCCGTCGGCCAGGGAGAGCACGTGCAGAATGGCGTCACACCCGCCAAAGACCGTCTTGCCCTCGGCCACGGCGGGTGAGCCGTTGATGTAGTTGCCGGTCTCATACACCCAGTTGGTCCGGCCCGTCGTGGCGCTCACGCAATGCAACTTGAAATCGTAGCTGCCGACCAACACCCAGTTCTCGAGGCCGGAAGGGGCCCGCACCCAGTTGGGCGCGCCCAAGATCCGGTCGCCCGTCTCGTACTTCCAGAGCAGGGTCCCGCGCCCAGCCTCGACCGCGTACAAGCAGCCGTCGTCGGCGCCCACGTAGATCCGCCCCTCGAGCGCCAGGGGCGAAGACTCGATGGCCCCGCCGCTCTTGTACGACCAGAGCGGCTTGCCGCTCGCCAGGTCCAACGCGTAGAGGTGTTGGTCGTCCGCACCCACATAGACCTTGCCCGCTACGATCGCCGCCGAGGACTTGACCGGCTGCTGCGCCTTGAAGGTCCAGAGTAGTGTGAGCGTGTCCGGGAGAGAACCCGGCGCCGTCCCGAGCAAGGCCGGGCCACCGCGAAACATGGGCCACGCATCGGCCGCCACACCGGGCGCGTCGCCGAGTCCGCTTGGGCAAACGACCCAGGCAACGGCGCCCAGCAGCAGGCCATAACCAACGGCAATCGCCTCTCGTCCGTTCCGCTTTCGAGTGCTGAATCCAGCTTGCATGTCGAGTTCTTGCCCCGAGGAACCTGGCTCGCGCACTGCGCCCAGTCGAGGCACGCTCATTATCGGGTAGCGCTCCGCCTTTGGCAAATCGTTTGCCTTCGACCCCAGACCGACCCGGCTCTGGGGGAGATCAGAGGCGCAGGGCGCCATTCCCCTGGCGGGCGGCCGTGGTCGTCTGGGCTCCTTCCTCGCTGAGGATCCGGACTACGAAGGCGCACCGGAGATAAACGCCGGGGATAAAGCCTTGACCAACCGTTCAGCGGATGGCAGTCATGCAGCCAACACTCGATGAAACGATTTACCCGTGATCCATGGAACCGGCGGGCCTTCCTCCGCACCACGCTGACGGCTGTCCCTGGGATCGTTGCCGTGCCCACCCTCGTCCCAGCCTCGGCGCTGGGCGGCGCCGGAGCGGTGGCTCCCAGCGAACGCATCGTGATGGGCGCTATTGGCCTGGGCGGCCGCGGCCAATACGATCTGGGGGCGTTTCTCAACCAACCCGGCACCCAAGTGGTCGGGGTGTGCGACGTCGACGCCAACCGCCGGCGCGCCGGCAAGGGCCAGGTGGACCGCAAATACGCGAACCAAGACTGCGCCACCTACCGCGACCTGCGTGAACTCCTGGCCCGGCGCGACCTGGACGCCGTGCTCATCGCCACAGGCGACAACTGGCATGCCTTGGCGTCGGTCCTGGCCGCGCGCGCGGGCAAAGACATCTACAGCGAGAAACCCATGAGCGTGACCATCGCCGAGGGACGGGCGGTGGTCGAGACGGTCCGCAAGTTCGCCCGCGTCTACCAATGCGGCACCCAACGCCGCAGCATCGGCCGCTTCCGCTTCGCCATCGACCTGGCCCGCACCGGCAAGCTGGGCAAGCTGCACACGCTCATCGCCGAGAAAGCCCCCATGAACCCCGAGTTCGACGAGCGGACCTTGCCGGCCGAACCCGAGCCGGACCCGGAGGCGTTCGACTGGGACCTGTGGCTGGGCCCGGCGCAGTGGCGCCCCTATAACAAACTCATCCCCACGCGCAACTTCTGGAAGGCGCACCTGGACTTCTCCGGCGGCGCCATCAACGAGTGGGGCAGCCACACGGCCGACCTCTGCCAGATGGCTAACCGCGCCGATACCACCGGACCCACCTCCTTCGAGTTGGCCGAAGATACCGTGGTCGCGCACTACGCCAAGGGCGCGCGCCTGGTCTTTCAGAAGGGCGTCTGGCCGTTGCACGTGAAGTTCGAGGGCGATCGGGGCTGGGTCTATGTCGATGACGACGGCAACCTCGAGACGCACCCAGCCGCCTTGCGTGAGAAACGCGATTTCGGCCGCGGCTACCCCGCCGAAGATCACGTGCGCAATTTCCTCGAATGCGTCAAGAGTCGACAGCAACCCATCTCCCACGCCGAAACCGCTCACCGCTCGAACACTGTCTGCCAAGTCGCCAATATCTGTCGTCGCCTCGGCCGACCCGTTCGCTGGGATCCAGTCAAGGAAGAGTTCGTGGGCGACGACCAGGCCAACCGCCTCCGCTCCCGCACCATGCGCGAGCCTTGGCAGATCTGAGCCCGATAACCCAAACGCGCAACTGGGCAACCCCTCACCTCCCTCGACACTCGACATCACCATGCTCTCTCACCTCACCTTCCCCCTCCAGTTGCGGCCGCGCGCTCTCCAGCTTGCCCCGCAGCCGCCCACCAGCGCCCGATCGAGGCGCATCGGCCCGGTCCTGCATCTAGCCCTTGCCATTCTGCTGCCGCACGTGACGGCCGAGGTGGCGTCAGCAGCGGTGGATAGCCCCCTAGCAAAACTCCCGCAACTCGAGTACGGCCAAGACCAGAGTGCCTTGGCGGCGCTGGACCTGGCAGTCAGAGCCGCCCACCGCGACCCGGACCTGCGCCGCGATCTCGAAGCGCGCCTGATCCAGGTGCTGACCGGCCCAGCGTCCGCGGCTGCCAAGGACTACGCCTGCCGCCAGCTCAAGCTCATCGCCACCGCCGCCTCGGTCCCCGCCCTCACCCAACTCCTGGCGGACCCTCAACTCTCGAGTCTGGCCCGGTACACCCTCGAGTCGATCCCGGAGGCGGCAGTCGATCAGGCGCTCTGCGCAGCGTTGCCGGGTCTGGCGGGCCGGCCCCAGCTCGGCGCGATCGGTACCCTGGGCGAACGGCGCGCTGCCCAAGCCGTGCCCTCCCTCCTGCCCGTGCTTCAGGGGCCTGACCTCCGAGCCGCCGCGGCCGCCGCGACGGCCCTGGGCAAGATCGCAACGCCGGAAGCCGCGACGGCCCTCGCCACCGCTCGCACCACCGTGCACGAGGCGCTCCGTGCCACGGTCGATTGTGCCGCAATCGACGCAGCCCACCGTTTGTTGGCGGCGGGCAACTCCGCGGCCGCAGCCAAGCTCTTTCAAGAGTTGTTCCTTGCCCATACTACAGGCCATATCCGCCTGGCCGCCTTTCAGGGGTACGCCGCTTCGCAAGGCGATGATGCGCTCGGCGTGCTGTTCGCTCCCCTGACAGGCTTGAAGAACCGGCCGCAAGGGGAGCTCGAGGCGCGACTGGCCGGACGGCTGTTGGCCGAATGGACCTGGCTGAAGATCCCCTCCGGTTATCTCAACGGCTTGGCAACCGATGCACTGGCCCCTCGCGCCAAAGTGATCCTCCTGGGGGCGCTCAAGACTCGGGGCGATCCCGGCGCGCGCACCGCGGTCCTCTCGGCCCTCTCGAGTCCGGTCGCCGAAGTCCGGCTCGCGGCGATCGAGACTCTCGGCGTCCTGGGGACTGCCGCCGATATCCCGCCCCTCGCCAGTGTTGCAGCCACCGGACCCGCCCCCGAGCGCCAGATCGCCCTCCAGAGTCTCGCCAGCCTGCCCGGTTCGGCCGTGCACGAACAGGTCGTCAACCTCCTCGCCGACACCCCGCCAGCCACCCGCGCCGTTCTCCTCCGGACGCTGGCGACCCGGGGCGCGACGGACGCTGCCGCGGCGGTGGTCAAGTATGTGGGCGATGAGGACCGCGGCGTTCGCCAAGCCGCGCTCGAGGCTGCGGGCTTGGTGGGCGGCGTTAGCGAGATTCCCCCCTTGGTCCAGCAGTTGGCCGCTGCCTCCACGGAAGCACAGCGAGAAACCCTCGGTGACGCCCTCGTCTCGATCTGCAGCCGGGCCCGGCAACAGTCCAGCCCGACCATCCTCGAGAGCTACCAGACCGCCCAGCCTGCCAGCCGACCCGTTCTCCTCCGCGTCCTCAGCAGCGTCGGCGGCTCCGAGGCGCTCGCCACCGTGCGTGCCGCCACCCGAGACTCGAGCCCCGAGGTCCAAGACGCCGCCATCCGCGCCCTGGCCGACTGGGCCGACCCCGCCGCCGCGCCCGACTTGCTCGAGCTCGTCCGGACGGCGGACAACAGTGCGTTGCGCACGCTCGCGTTTCGCGGCTATGTGCGTTTGGGTCGCGAGTCCGAAGCGCCGGCCGACGCGAAGGTGAAGCTACTCGATAACGCCTTGGCCGTCGCGCAGACGGTGAACGACCGGCGCCTCGTCCTGGGTGCGCTCGGGGATGTGCGCAGCCTGGCCGCCCTGCGTTTGGCGGCCCAGCAACTGGACCAACCCGACCTGGCAGACGAGGCCGGCGCGGCCGTCGTCAAGATCGCCACACTCCTCGAACCGCCGGATAAGGCCGAAGCCAGCGCCGCCCTTGAACAAGTCCTCAAATCGGCCCGAGCCAAATCGGTCTTGGACGACGCGCGCCGGCAACTTCGCGGGCTCTGACGCGCCTCAGGGAAATCGCTCGACCTCGGCGCACGGCTCGAGCCGGGCCACCGCCGCCATCGTCGCGTCGGCCACCTGTTGATAGATCTGCTTGAGCCGCGCCTTGGTGCATACCTTGGCCTCCGCCCGAAGGCCGTTGAAGTCCAGCGGACGCCCAAATTTCACGACCACCAGTTTGGGCCGAGGCAGGCGGTGATGCCGGCCGAAAGCCTCCCAACTGCCAAAGACTCTCACGGGCACCACCGGGCAAGTCGACTTGATCACCGCTAAACCCACCCCGGCCCGCGCCGGTTGCAACCGGCCATCGCGGGTGCGTGTGCCTTCAGGGAAGAGGATGATCCCGCCCCCCTCGCGCAACCGATCGAGAATGGCCTTCAGTCCCGCCGCACCTCCTCCCTCCCGATCGACCGGGACCGCCTGCCACGACCGCAGGATCGCCCCAGCCAGCGGATTGGCAAACAAGGACTCGCGCGCGAGATAATTCAGCGGGCGCGGCAATCCGGACCCGATCAGCGGTGGGTCCATGAAACTGGCATGGTTCGAGGCCAGAATGACCGGGCCAGCCTCCGGGACGCGCTCAGGATTATAGAACCTGGCGCGGAAGTAGGAACGAAAGAGCAGGTTGAAGCCGGTCCAGGCCAGAAAGTAGGACAAGTTCATCGATGGTCTCACGCGCGAGGCCTCCGTTTCATGGTCCTTGCCGCCACCCCCCCAGCGTGCCTAGCCACCCTCCGCGCCGGCCGTCCGCACCCCGAGCCGGCGCTGAATCTCCGCCAGAATCGCCGCGCTGGTCTCGGCGGCCGTCTGGCCCGAGTTGTTGACCACCATCGCACCCAGCGGAATCATCAGCGGCGCCGCCGCACGCTGGCTGTCCCGTTCGTCGCGTCGAGCGAGGTCTTCCTCGACACCTTCAGCCGCCCGCCGCCGAGTGCGCTCCGCCAGGGACGCGTCCAGGTAGAACTTGTAGTCGGTCTCCGGGAACACGTTGGTGCCGATGTCGCGGCCTTCCATGACCAAGTTGCCGAATTGCGTGCAGGCCCGCTGCGTCTTCTTCATCCACTCACGCACCTTCGGGACGGCCGCCACGTGCGGGACGGCAGCGCTGGTCTCGGCCGTGCGGATCTCGCGAGCCGGGTGGTAGCCGTCCACCAGCAACCGAACCTGGCCCTCGACGCATTCGAGTCGCGTTCGCCAACGCCGCAACACCGTGGCGACGGCCCTAGGATTGTGAACATCCACGCCTTGTTTGAGGCAATGCCAGGCCAAGGTGCGGTACATCGCGCCCGTATCCACGTACACATAGCCCAGCGCCTGCGCAACCAATCGCGCGTTGGTGCTCTTGCCGCTGGCGCTCGTGCCGTCGATGGCGATGACGATGGGTGAATTGGACTGTTTCAGGAGAGCAAGGTTTCGAGGGTCCAGTGGCGAAGGGTGAGGTGGTGGGTCGGGTCAATCGAGGGCTGGGCAGGGCGTGGTTGGGGGGTTACTCCGGGGCGAGACTCTGCGCCACCCAAGCGTCACGCGCGCGCTTGGCGCGCACTAAGAACTGGTTCAACGCAGCTTCATCCCCTTGTTCGAGGGCGTGCCGGAAGCGGCTCAGTTCCTCCCCAAAGACCGCCACGGCACGGGCTAGGTGTTGGCGGTTGGCGACCGCGATGTCGCGCCACATCTCGGGCGACCCGGACGCGATGCGTGTGGTGTCTCGGAAGCCGTTGGCGCAGAGCAGCGCTTGCTCGGGGGGATGCGCCGGGTCGAGCACGCAATTCGCCAGCGACACGGCCAAGACGTGCGGCAAGTGGCTGCAACGACTCACCAAGTCGTCATGTCGTCCCGGAGACAACTCCAGCGTCCGCGCCCCGACTCCCGTCCAAAGCTCGCGCACGCGCGCCAGCGCTTCGGGGGCAGTCCGCGGCGTCGGGGTTAACACGCACATGGCCCTGTGGTACAGGTCCGGTGTGGCGTGTGCCACCCCCACCTTCTCCGAGCCGGCCATCGGATGACTGCCCACAAAATCTGCACCGCACTCCCCGAACAGCGGTTCCAACTCCGACACGACAGTCTCCTTCACACTCCCCACGTCCGTGACCAGGGTTCCGGGCGACACGCGACCCCGCAACCGCTCGGCCAGGGGGCGCATCTGCCCGATAGGCGTGCAAAACACCAACACCTCCGCCCCGCGCACCGCCTCCTCTAAGTCCAGCGTGGCTTCGTCCACAGCGCCTACGCGGCGGCATTCTGCCACGCTCGCCTCGCGTCGCACGTAGCCGTGCACGGTCGCCACCAGCCGCCGCTGCTTGACCGCCAAGCCGAGCGAGCCGCCGAGCAAACCCACCCCGATCAGTGTGAGCTTCTGGAACAGCACGCCGCCGATTTAATCGCGGGGCCCGCCGAGACGCAACACAGGATCGTCGCGGCGCGCGCACGGGCTGCAGACCGAGCGCCGGCGCAGGAACCGGTTGACTTGTGCGAGCCCCAAAACTAGATTCCTCAGCCATGCTGGCTGCTGACACCAAAGCGGCGGGTGTTCCCCTCGAGACTGCACCCTCCCGGCGCGCCTCTTTTACCTGGGCGCAGATCGTGGAGCAGGTCGATCCGTTCCTGCGCGCTGTGGCCGAACGGCTTAACGATCAAGTCGATGAGTTCGAGCCGGAAATCGCCGCCTACGTCCGCTACGCCCTCAGCAACCAAGGTAAACAACTCCGACCCGCCCTGGTCGCCCTGAGCGCCGAGGCCACCGGCGGCGTGCGCGAGGAACTGGTCACCGTCGCCGCCATCATCGAGATGGTTCACCTGGCCACGCTCGTTCATGACGATGTCATGGACGAAGCCGCCGTGCGCCGGCGCCGGCCCACCCTAGCCACCCAAGCCGGCAACGCCGTAGCCGTGCTGGCCGGCGATTGCCTTTTCGCCCATGCCCTGCGGTTGGCCGCCGGTTTTCCCACACCGGAGATCTGCCGGGCCGTGGCCTCGGCCACTCGCACCGTCTGCACCGGGGAAATTCTTCAGACGAAAAACCAGGGCCGCCTCGACCTCACCCGCGCCGAGTACTTCCGCATGCTCCGCATGAAGACCGCCGAGTTGTTCGCCCTTTCCTGCGAGTTGGGCGCCTGGCTCAGCGGCTGCTCCCCCGCCGACCGCGCCCAGTTCCACGGCTTCGGCATCGCCCTCGGAACCGCCTACCAGATCTACGACGATTGCGTAGACCTGCTGGGCGACGAAGCCACTGCGGGTAAGTCGGTCGGCACCGACTTGTTGGGCGGCAAACTGACCCTCCCGGTCATCGTCACCCTCGAACGCGCCAGCCTGGCCGAGCGAGTTCTGGTGCAGGAGTTGATCCGCGGTTGGGAACCGCGCCACTTGCCGCGCCTGCGCCAGTTCATGGAACGATACGACGCCGTCGGCGAATCGTGCGAGGTCATCCACGGTTATTGCCGCAAGTCGTGCGACTGTCTCCAAGCCTTAACCCCCAACGACGGCGTGCAAGCCCTCCTGCGCGCAGCGGGTTTCTTGACCGACGAGGCCGACCGCCTGGTCCTCGGCCCCTGAGCGCGCGGCTCCTTCCACGCCACCATGCTCGCGGCTTTGAACGCGCCCCCGCAACCGCGACCGCCCACGGTGCCGGAACCGCCGGAGCGGACGTTGGTGAAGCGGGCCCAGGGGGGAGACCTCACGGCCTATGACGAGTTGGTGCGGCGTTTCCAAGAGCGGATCTACGCCACCCTCTATCACATGACGGCGAACCACGAAGACGCCGCCGACCTCACCCAGGAGACCTTCCTGAAGGCCTACCGGGCGCTGGCCGGCTTCAAGGGCGACTCGAGCTTCTTCACCTGGTTGTACCGGATCGCCGTCAACAAAGCCATCAACTTCCTCAAACAACGCCGGCACCGCGGTCGACTCAGCCTCAACGACCTGGACTTGAACGCCGAGCACGACCCCGACCTGGTCGCGCTGATCTCGGATCGTACTCCGCGACGCGAGGTGAACCTGGCGGAGCTGCAGGAGAAAATGAACGCCGCCATGCTGAAGCTGTCTGAGGTACACAGAATGGTTGTGACCTTGCACGACATCCAGGGTCTGCCCCATGAAGAGATCGGCCGGATCATGGGCTGTAACGTGGGCACCGTCCGCTCCCGCCTCTTCTACGCCCGCCAACAGTTGCAGGCGTACTTGTCCGATTATCTCAAATAACGATGCGTCCCGAGCCCGAAAACCACCAGGCCCTCCTCAAGCTCATCGCCCTCAAACGCTATGAGCAACCCCCGCCGGGTTTCTTCCACGACCTCCCGCAGCGCATCCGCGCTCGGATCGAGGCCGCCGAACTCGCCCCCGCGGTGCCTTGGCACGAGCGGCTCATGGCCCGGTTCGCCGTCAAACCCGCGCTCGCTGCCGCCTTTACCCTCGCCGTAGGGGGTGTCTACTTCTTCGGCCTGCAGCTCAGCGACCTGGCCGAACAACAATCCGCCCTCAAAGACCAGCCGCCCGCCGAGGTCTGGTACGGTGCCGCGCCCGGCAACGTCCGGCCCTTCGCCCCTGGCTTCATCAGCCTCCCCTACGCCGAAGATCCCACGCCGCCGCCTGTGCTCAGTTCCAGCGTGGCGCCTGTGCTCGAGCCGAACCCCCAACGCTCCTTCTTCCCCACGCCCATGCTGCGCATGGATCAAGTCCAACGCGTCAACTTCAGCGTGGGCGGTTCCGATTGAACGGTTGAACGATCGACCGGTCACCCGGCACGAAGACCGCTGCTGGCCCGGACGCCCCGTCGAGCGGCGCAGCGCTACCGCACGAAGATCAGGGAGTAACCTTGCATGGTCAGGGTGAGCGTGTCGTCCGCGATCATCCCCTCGACCCGCTGTTGCCGGCCCTGTTGGTCCTTGAGACTGAGTCGGTACCGCGGGCCTTGCCGCTCCCAAGTCCCCTCGGACGCCAAGTTCACATTCGGAATGCCCGGCAAGTTGGCCGGCACACTGGCAGCCTCGGGATTGGGCGCTTCCCCACCGTCCGGTTGCCGCGGACGCAGCCCGTAGCTCTGCATCATCTCCTGGCTCATCTGCGGGACACCCGGTTGCTGGGCTTGGGTGGCGGCCGCCGCAGCCGCCGCCGCCGCGCGCGCGGTCTCGACGATGCGCTTGGCTTCCTCGGTCAGTTCCATCTTCACGATGGCCTGCTTGTCCGGCGTCGCCAGGAACGTGACCCTCGGCAAGAAAACCGCGATCAACAGCTTGAGTCTGCCCATCTCGCGCGCGGACATCTCCGGGTTCTTCCTCTTCTCCATCGTCAGCGTCGCGGACGGATCGAGCTTCCACCGGCCGAGGATCTTCTCGTCAGCGTACTTCTCCGACTTGCCCGTTTTAAGGTAGTTGTACAGGTCGACCAAATCGATCTGCTTGAGCTGGTCCATGATCTCCGCGTTCTGCAGCACCCCCAGGATCTTCGGGTGATTCAGTATGGTCAGAATCGGCGCCTTGGTCTGCAGCATGTTCAACAGGTCCACGTCGGTCCCGATCTCCTGGAACTCCGACCGCTCGCCCAGCGAGAGAAACGCCGGGTAGTCGGCCAACCGTTCCTGCAGCACGCTATAGTTGTGGAGTATCACCCCGGCAATGTCCGTGGTCCGGTAGTAGTTCTCCGGCATCGGATCCAGCGACGCCAGCGAACGGTCCAAGCGGTTGGCCGTGAGCTCCTCGCGGGCGCTGGCCAGCAGGCGCTGCAGCGGCGGGCTTTCCTCGCCACTGACCTGCACGGCCGCGTACCCAAACGCGTACACCACCACCCCCACCAACACCGAGTAAAGCCCCCCCGCCACCAACCCCACACACAACCCCAGCCGTTGATTCAGCCGCTCCCAGCGCAACCGGGTGAAATCGTCCGTGCCGTACTTGAAGTGCAAGGCCACCTTGTAGTGCACGAAAAACGCCAGGCCCATGAAGATCAAAACCACCAGCCCAAAGACGACCACCGGCGGCAACACCCACGGCCAAATCGGGTGGGTCAACCCCAACTTGGGCACCAGCGGCCGTAGCGGCGGCGACAGCGGCAGCGCCAAGAACATCGCAAACAACAGCCCCACCAGCGACACCAGCGACCGAATCGCCCCTTTGTAATACCCCGTCAGGCCGAGGACCCCGAATATCAGCAACACCAGCACCCAGGTAATCATAGCGTCTCTCCACTAGCAGCGCCGGCGGGCAAAAGCACGAAAAAAAACCGCACCCGCCAGCCCGCACCCCAGATACAAGCACGTTTCGTACCCGCCCCCCATGTTTCTGCCCCCTCCCAGCCGCTTCATGGCGCCCATGGGCGCTAGCCAACCTGGCGTCAACACTTCGCCGCACCACCTCACCGGAAGTTCTGCTGCAACCATCTGCTGCCCAGTGACATATTATTCGTCAGTCAAAATGACATATTATTCGTCAGTCAAAAAGTAGTTGACCAGTATCGCTCTCGCAGACTGCTCCTCCCTTGCCTCCTCCCTCCCTTCCACTTGAGCGCCGGTCGGGCGGCGGACCGGGCGCCCCTGCAGCCCTCGAGGCTAACTCACGCGGTGCCGGGCGCGATAGGCGCTGGGCCGCAGCCCGGTCACGCGCTTGAACACCACACTCAAATACTCGGTGTGCTCGAAGCCCGTGCGCTCGGCGACGACCGCCAACGGCAAGTCGGTCGTCGCCAACATGGTCTTGACCCGGTCGATCTTCACCCGCAGCAGTTGGTCGTGCGGCGTGCGGCCCAGCCACTGTTTGAAGCGCCGCTCCAACGCCGAGCGCGACATCGGCACGGCCTTGAGCAGGTCGCCCACCGAGATGTTCTCGCACGCGTGCTCGCGAAGGTAGCGCACCGCAGCCGAGACCTGGCGATCCGCGACTGCCACCACGTCGGTCGACTGGCGCGTGGCGACACCGATGGGCTCGATGGCTACTGCCTGGGCCGGCACCCGTTCCCCCCGCATCAGGCGAGTCAACAGGGTCGCCGCCGTGTAGCCGGCCCGGCGAGCGTCGGGAACGACACTCGTCAGGGGCGGATCGCACAGATCGCACAGCAGATCGTCGTTGTGCACCCCCATCACCGCCACTTCATCCGGCACCCCTACCCCCAGCCGCCGACAAGCCTCGAGCACCTGCTGGCCGCGAATGTCGTAGCACGCCATGATCCCCACCGGGCGCGCCAACCCCCGGATCCAACCGGCAATGTCGTCCAACTCCGCTTCCCAGGCCGGCCCCGGTCGCGTCCCTCGCCGCGGGGCAAACACGGCGCACGCATGCCCCCGCGCGCGTAACTCAGCGCCGAAAAAGCCCGCCCGCCGGTTCGACCACTCGAAGCGGTCGTCTCCGCAATACCCGAAATGGCGAAAGCCCCGCTCGAGCAGATGTTCGGCTGCCAGTCGCGTGACCGCTTGGCTGTCGGTCGCCACGCGCGGAAACTCCGGCTCAGGCAGAGCCGCGCTGACATCCACGACCGGCCGTCCGGTGGCGTGCAAGGCATCCGCGATCCGGCGGTTTTCGACTCGAGCGATGATGCCGTCGCCTGTCCAGCCGCGCAGCCACGCCGGCGGCAGCCCCCCCCGGCCGTGCTCCGCAAGATGAATCGTCCAGGGCGAATGCTCCCGTAAATAGGCGCGAATCCCGTAGAGTAACTCGCGCGCATAGCCGTTGGACATCTCGATCAGCAACGCAACTCGAGGGCGGGCGGCCATGCCGCGAATGTAGCGCACCGGCCCGGCTCGGCCACCGGAAAATCCATCGGCCTGGCCGCGCCGGCGCGACGCCGCCGATTGACGAAGAATCTCAGGCAAAAAACGGAAAAGCTCATGGACGCCGCGCCGGGCGCCGCTAGGCTCGCCCCCGCAACCTCAGCGATGCATGCCTCGAGCCTAGTCACGGGTCGAACCGCGCCGCCAACGGCGCCCAACCTCCCGCCCAACCGCCTCCGCCTCCCGCCTATGAAACGGACCTCTGCACCCTATCCCTCGAGCGCCCGCACGAACCAGGGCGCCGTCGTCCTGGCCGCCGTTCTCTGGCTCGCTACCCCCCTGACCGGCCAGGCCGCCGTCTATCAGGAGAGCGGCGGCCGCGTCGTCATCGAGGCCGAGCATTACGACAGCCGCACGGTTAACCCCGCCGGCAATCGGCACTGGCACCTGGTGCCCGACGAGGACGCGAACCCGGACCCGAACGATTTTCCGCCGTTCTGGTTTGTGGACGCGCGCGGGAACCAGTACATGCAGGTGCTCCCGGACATCACCGGCAACGATTTCATCCACAACACCGACAGCCAGGTCGACATCGATCCGAAGCTCGATTTCCGCGTCCGCATCAACACGCCGGGAACCTACCGTCTGTTCCTGCGCTGGACCGCGCCCGACACCCAAGGTAACTCCCTCTACGCCCAGGTCCTCGAACTCAAAGATGGACCCGGCGGAGCGATCGCCGACTGGTACCGCTACGAATTCCCGGCCGCGGAGATGACCGGCAGCTTCGCCAACACCTGGCGCGCCGACGGCGCCGCCGAGACCTCCGGCTCCGGGCCAACGGGCGATCCGCTCTGGACCATCGCCACCCCGGGCTTCTATACCATTCGTCTGACCTATCGGGAGGATGGCTGCGCGGTCGATACCCTCTGCCTCCAACTCGATAGCCTGCCGCCCCCCACCGAGCCTGGCCCCCCCGAGTCGGCCCTCAGCACCCAGTTCCCGCCCGCCATCGTCAACCGCGTGCCCGCCCCCGGCGCCGTGGACGTCCTCCCCACCACCGACCTCACGGTGAGCTTGGCGGATGGCGCGCCGGCCTTGATCGACGCCACCAGCATCGCCCTCAAGCTGGACGGCGCCGAGCTCGCCCCGCTGGACGTCCAAAAGTCCGGTAACACCACCACCGCCAAGTGGACCAGTACCGGGCCCCTGGCCAGCGGCTCCAGTCACACGGTCGAACTCGGCTACAAAGACACCACCGGCACGGCCTATACCGGTAGCTGGTCCTTCACCGTCATGGCTTACCACACCTTCAGCGCCAGCGCCGCCTATCCCATCGCCTCCGCCGATAGCCGCTACCCTGGGTTCAATGGAAGACTCCACCAAGCCCGCGACAACGCGCTGTTGACCGCCACCATCGCCCGCGCCAACGCCCAACTCGCTGGCACACTCGTGGACCCGATAACGGGCGCGCCTTACCTCAACCTGGCCGTCAACACCGCCAACCAAGACGCCGTCAACTTCTACGGCTGGTTCGGCTTCCCCATCAACCCGGACGGCACCTTCGTCGAGACCAAGTTCGTCAACTACTCCGCCGATGCCACAGGCAACCCGGCGGACCTGGGCAATTTCAACGCCGCCAACGGTTACTTCGATAATCCCTTCCCGGGCCTGCCGGGGGCGGTGGATGCGAACTTCGATAACTACTCGAATGCGGGCGATTTCGCCATCGAGTTGCTGGCGTTCCTCGAACTGAGTGCGGGTTGGCATGTGCTCGGCGTGCACAACGACGACGCCGTCGAGTTGGCCGCGCACCCGAACGACGCGCGCGACCTCTTCCGCAAAGCCCTCATCCGGGTCGATACCAACGTCGGCGCCGCCAACCGCACCGCGGCCGTCTTCGTCGAGACCGCCGGTCTCTACGCAGTTCGGCTGGTGCTCGCCCAGTGGGACGGAAGCGCCATGCTCGAATTTTACTCCGCCTCGAGCGCCACGCCCACCGAACGGACACTCGTCAACGACCGGACCCAACCCAAGGCCATCAAGGCCTGGCGCGCCTTGACTGCGCCCACGCGGCCTTACGCCAAGAGCGTCAGCCCTGCTGCGGGCACGACCGGCGTCGCCGTCACTGAACCGATCAAGGTGGTGTTGGCGGACCTCGGTGCCACCACGCCTACCCTCAAGGTCAACGGCAACACCGTCACTTACACCAGCGCGACGACCGGCAACGAAACCACCCTGACCTACCAACCGGCAACCCCCTTCACCGGCGGACAAGTGGTCAATGTCGAGGTCGCCTACGCGGGCGCGACCGGGTCCTGGTCCTATGTGACCAAGGCAGGCAAGAAAGCCCTGATGATAACCGGCGGCGGCGTACTCAACGCCGCCGATGCCTGGATCCAAACCCGACTCGCCGCCGTCTTCGGCTTGGACGTCGTCGTCAAAGCCGATAGCGCCGTCACCACCAACGACGCCGCCGGGGTTGTCCTGGTTTTCAATTCCTCGACCGTTGCCAGCGGTCAAGTGGCCAACGACGACTTCGAGTTGTTGCCGATCCCCATCATGAATGTCGAGGGGGGCAACACCGACGACTTCAAGCTCATCGACGTTCCTTACTCGGGCGGCTGGGGCAACGGCCCGACCGTGAGCCAAGTCAACGTCGTCAAGGCCGATCATCCCCTGGCCGCCGGCCTGAGCCTGGGCCAACACACTTTCTCGACCGCCAACATCCAGGCCCACTACGGTCGGCCACCGGTCAATGGCATCCTCATTGCCCAACCGCCCGGCTTCACCGATCGCGGCGTGATCTTCGGACTCGAAACCGGGGCGCAAACCGAGGACGGCGTTGACGGCTTAGGAAACCCGACCTACTTCACCCACCCAGCCCGGCGCGTCCACTTCGGCCACACCGGCAATGACGGCGCCGCTAGCTACACCGACGTCGGCGTGCAACTCTTTGACGCGGCCGTCTATTGGCTGCTCGGCATCGAGCCGACGCGGGAACTGAAATTTAACCCGCCCGTCCTGCAGGCCAATGGAGTAGTCCTGTCCTGGATCGGCCAGGGTACCCTCGAACAAGCCCCCACCGTCGCCGGCCCCTGGACCGCGGCGGCCAGCCAGGCTAACCCGCAAACGGTGCCGGCTACCGGCAACCGGTTCTTCCGCCTCGCACGTTGATCCCATGTTGCCCATGGCGCCCAAGGCTCACGTGCTGGCGATCGAACTGGACTGGCCCGCGACTCAGAGGGTCTCCTTCACCCTCTTGGGCGCGCGAGTTTTCCGCCTCAGCGGAGCTACAACCAAACCAACCCTCCAAGCGGCTCCAGCCTCCCTCTCCCCTGCCCGGCGGGGGAGGGGGTAGGCTGGAGTCCGCAGGCCCATCTCAGCTCGCTGACCACACGGGGCAGTTGTGAGATCCGAGAACCCCAAGGCTGCCGCCGCTTGCGACCATGCACCACCCGGCGCGGCCATTCGCACCTTTGCCTTGGCGCTCCTGCCCGGGGACGGCATTGGCCCCGAGGTGCTGGCCGAGGCGGTCAAGGTCCTCAGGCGCGTCGAGCAAGGATTGACTGGGGTCGCGTTTGCGCTGACCGAACACGCCGTGGGCGCGGGCGAATACCTCCGCTCAGGCGATCCGTTGCCGCCGGCCGTGCTGTCCGCGTGCCGCGCTGCCGACGCGATCTTGCTGGGAGCCATGGGGCTGCCGGAGGTGCGCTGGCCCGACGGACGCGAGATCACACCCCAGATCGATCTGCGGGAACGATTGGATCTGTACGCCGGCGTGCGCCCGGTCCGGCTCTTCCACCCGGCGGATTCCCCCTTCAAAAACCACCAACCCCAGCTCGATCTGGCCGTCGTGCGCGAGAGCACCGAGGGCCTCTTCTCCGCGCGGTTGGCCCAAGCTGACCCCGCCGCAGGCGAGGTGCGTGACGTCTTGCGCGTCACCCGCCGCGGCACCGAGCGGGTTTGCCGCGTCGCGTTCGACCTCGCCCGCCGCCGCCGCCGCAAGATCACGCTCGTGGATAAGGCGAATGTCTTGCCCTCGATGGTCTTCTTTCGCCAAGTCTTCGACCAGGTGGCCGCCGAGTTTCCGGACATCGAGACCGAGCGGATCTACGTGGATGCGGCCGCCTTGTACCTGGTGCAGCGCCCGCACCGATTCGACGTGTTGGTCACGGAGAACATGTTCGGCGACATCCTCAGCGACTTGGCCGCTGGGTTGGTCGGGGGCATGGGGATGGCGCCCTCGGGCGATCTGGGCGACCATTGCGCCGTCTTCCAGCCTTCCCACGGAACAGCCCCCGACATCGCCGGCCGCGGCGTCGCGAACCCGGTCGCCACCATCCTCTCCCTGGCCATGCTGCTCGAGTGGTTGGGACATCCCGAGACCCGCCGCGCCGCCCATCTCGTTCGCCGCGCCGTCGAGCGGGTGTTGACCGATCCAACCCAACGTACCCCGGACCTGGGCGGCAAGCTCACCACCGCCCAACTCGGCGACCTCATCGCGGCGAACCTCTGACGCCATGGCGCGCCTGGTCGACCTCACCCTCACCCTCAAACCCGACCTGCGCGGCGTCGCCTTCGAGCCTAAGTACCACTTCGCCCAGCACGGCTGGAACGCCAGCACCCTCCACCTCTACTCGCACGCCGGCACCCACATGGACTGCCCGTACCACTCGAACGCCGGCACGCAAACCATTGACGAAATCCCGCTCGACCATTGCATGGGGCCGGCCTGGGTCGTCCCCCTCGCGCACCTCGCCCCCAAGGCCCTCATTCAAGTGGCCGACCTCGGGGAGACCGCCGATCGCTTCGCCCCCGGCGATAGCCTGCTGCTCCACACGGGCTGGAGCGCCTTCGTCCACGAACCCAAATACCGTGACGCCCTACCGCGCGTGAGCGATGAACTGGCCCAGTGGTGTGTCCAGCGACATGCCCGCATCCTGGGCGTCGAACCGCCCTCGGTCGCGGATGTCAACCACCTGCCCGAGGTCATCCGCATCCACCAAACGCTCCTGCGCGGCGGCGTCGTCATCGTCGAGGGCCTCGCCAACCTCGCCGCCCTCCAGGCCCAGCGCGTCTTCTTCGTCGCCCTCCCGCTCAAACCCTGGCGCGGCGACGGCTCCCCCGTGCGCGCCCTCGCCATCGAAGGCATCCCTGCCGACGGTTGGCTCGGCGCCGGCTCGGCGGCGGCTCAAACCGGCTAAGCCCTGGCCCGGCGCGCCTGGACGCGAAACCCTCCCCCACCTCCACCCAGACCTGACGCATGCTGCCACGTCGCTACCTCCTGGTGCTCGCCGCGTTCTTGCTGATGGTGCTGCTCTACGTGGACCGCGCCTGCATCTCGGTCGCCAAAGGCGCAGTAGCCAAGGACCTGGGATTCTCCGACCCCGCCATGGGCTGGGTCTTCGCCGCCTTCTCCTTGGGCTATGCCTTGTGCCAGACACCAGGCGGACTGTTGGCCGATCGCTTCGGCCCGCGCCGGGTCTTATCGGCCATTGTGGTGTTTTGGTCGCTGTTCACCGGCCTGACCGCCGCCGCTTGGAACTTGGGCTCGATGCTTGTCACCCGATTCCTCTTCGGCTGCGGCGAAGCCGGCGCCCTCCCCAGCGTGGCCCGAGCCGTCTACTCTTGGATCCCGCTGAAAGAACGCGGCTTCGTGCAAGGGGTCAGCTTCTCCGGCATGCGCTTCGGGGCCGCCGCCACCATGCCGCTGCTGGGCTGGATGATCCACGCCTTCGGCTGGCGCACCTCCTTCGTCATCCTCATGGTCGTCGGATTCGTATGGGCAATCGGCTGGTTCCTTTGGTTCCGCGACGACCCCACCCAACAACCCCGCATCCAACCCGCGGAACTGGATTATATCCTGGCCCATCGCCAACAGGCCACCGCCGGCGCCGAACCGGCCCCGCTATCCTCCGGCGCGCTCTTCGGCTCGCGGAACCTATGGCTCGCCATGGGCCAATATTTCTGCAGCAACTTCACCTTCTTCTTCTGCCTCACCTGGCTCCCGCCCTACCTCAAAGAGAAGTACACCCTCGATGTGGTGGCGGCCGGTTTCTACGCCGCTATCCCCCTGTTGGCCGGCGGCGTCGGTAACCTCTTGGCCGGTGGGTGGGTCGATCGCATCTACCGCCGCGGCCATTGGACACGCTCGCGCCGCTTGCCTGCCATGGTGGGCTTTGGCCTGGCCGCGTGCGGACTCCTGTTGAGCCGACAAATGGACTCCGCTGGCGCCGAGGTTGCCTGCCTGGGCCTGGCCATCTTGGGCGCCGACATGACCCTGCCGCCCTCCTGGTCCTTGTGCGTGGACATCGGCCGAACCCACGCGGGCGCTGTGTCCGGCACCATGAACATGGCCGGCAACCTCGGCAGCTTCGTCACCGCCCTCGCCTTCCCTTACCTGCTCGTCTGGACCGGCGGACCGGGCGCGTTCTTCTACGCCGGCGCCACCCTCAACCTCGCCGCCATTGGCCTCTGGCTCGGGATCCGACCCGACCGGAAGCTCGAGGAATACTGAGCCTCGACCCGGACCCGTGACTCCCGACCGCCAAAACCGCCTCGTCGCTGGCTCGCCCGCCCAACCTGCGCGCGACCGCCAGCAAGACGCGGTCGGCCAAGGCCCTCGACTCCCGCCCTCTTATGGCTAATCCGCAGAAACTGCGCGGCGTCTGCATCGGCGCCGGCTACTTCAGCCACTTCCAGTACGAAGCCTGGCAACGCATCCCGGAGGTGGACTTGGTCGCCTTCAGCAACCGCGACCCGGACCGCGCCAGGGCTATCCGCGATAAGTTCAAGCTGGCCCGCTGCTACGCCGATTACCGCGAGATGTTCGATCGGGAACGGCCTGACTTCGTCGACGTCATCACGCCCCCGCCCTCGCACCAAGCACTCTGCGCCGAAGCCGCCGCACGCGGCATCCATATCGTCTGCCAAAAACCGCTCGCTCCGTCCCTCGCCCAAGCCCGTGCCATCGTGGCTAACGCCGACCGCGCCGGCGTCCGCTTCATGGTCCACGAGAACTTCCGCTTCCAACCCTGGCACAGGGAGATCCGGCGCCAGTTGACCGCCGGCGCGCTCGGGGATCGACTGCATTCGCTGCACTTCCGCATGCGCATGGGCGACGGTTGGGGCCCCGACGCCTACATCCCCCGGCAACCCTACTTCCGCGACTACCCGCGCCTCCTCATGTACGAAACCGGCGTCCATTTCATCGATACCTTCCGCTACTTGGCCGGCGAAATCACCCGCGTTTCCGCCTGGTTGCGCCGCCTCAACTCCGTCATCCAAGGCGAAGATTGTGGCGTCGTCCTCTTCGAGTTCGCCAACGGCGCCGTCGGCCTCTACGACGCCAACCGCTTTAACGAGCCAAACTACCCCGAGGCGCGCTATACCTTCGGCGAGTTCCTCGTCGAGGGGAACGGCGGCAGCCTCCGCCTCTACCCCGACGCGCGCCTGACACTGCAACCCTTGGGCCAGCCCGAGCACGACCTGGACTATCCCCACCAGAACCTCAACTTCTGCGGCGACTGTTGTTACCTCACCCAACGCCATTTCATCGATCGACTTCTCGATGGCCAACCCTTCGAAACCAACGGCCACGACTACCTCCAAACCCTGGCCGTGCAGGAAGCGGTCTATCGTTCTGCACAAACCCGCAGCCCGGTCGACGTTGAAACCGTCAACCGAGACTCTCCCTTCCGCGGCCTCGACCACCTCGCTATCGCCGTCCCCGATACCGAGGCTGCACTGGCCATTTGGCGGGACCGGTTCGGCTTCGCGCTGGTCCTCCAGGAAGAAGTCAACGGCGGCACCGTGCGCCTGACCCATCTCGAGTTGGGCAATACCCACCTGCAACTGGTCCAACCCCTGAGCCCCGATCACCCGCTCCAAGCCTGGCTCGCCAAACACGGCCCCGCGCTCCACCACTTCTGCCTCCGCGTCGACGATCTCGGCCAAGCCATGGCCGCCGTCCGTGAACGGGGCCTGCCCACCGCCCCAGCCCCACACCAGGGCACTCAAGGCAAACGCGCCCTCTTCCTCGACAAGTCCGCCACCCAAGGTGTCCAGGTGGAACTGACCGGGCAGTAACATGGCTACGCAACTCGACCGCGCCAAAATCCTCGCTGCCCTGCCGCCGCCTTGGGCGGAGGACCTCTTGCCCGCTATCCGCAGCGCCGCCGCCGCCGCCGGCCGCAAACTGGTCGTGTTGGACGATGACCCGACCGGCACACAAACCGTGTACGGCGTGCCCGTGTTGACCCGCTGGGATCCCGCCACCCTGAAGGCCGAACTGGCCAGCGAACCGCCCGGGTTCTATCTGCTCACCAACTCGCGGAGCCTGCCCCCCCAGGCCGCTTCCGCCCTAAACCGCGAGATCGCCCAGAACCTCCTCCTTGCAGTCCAACCCTCACGCCCCAACACCCTGCCACCGGCCGGCGCCCACCCGCAATCGCCCCGCCCCGGCCCCAGCCCACACCGCCCGCTCCCGTTCACGCTCGTCAGCCGCAGCGACTCGACCTTGCGCGGCCATTTCCCTGACGAAGTGCTCGCGATCGTACAGATCTTCGGCCCGCCCGACGCCGTGCTCGTCATTCCCTTCTTCGAAGCCGGCGGCCGTTACACCCTCGACGATGTGCACTACGTCGCCGAAGGCGACTGGCTCGTCCCCGCGGGCGAGACCCCCTTCGCGCGCGATCCGGTCTTCGGCTACCGATCCTCGAATTTGCGGGACTGGGTGGCGGAGAAATGCGGCCAGGGCACCCCGGCCAACATGGTCTCGAGTGTGTCGCTCGACGACCTCCGCCAGGGCGGGCCCGCCCGAGTCTGCCAGCGGTTGCTCGAACTACCCCGAGCTTCCTTCTGCATCGTCAACGCCGCTTGCCAGCGCGATCTCGAAGTCCTCGTGTGCGCCTTGCTCGACGCAGAAACTCATGGGCGCAACTTCCTGTGCCGTACCGCGGCGCCGTTCGTGGCGGCGCGCCTGGGTCTGGCCCCTCGCCCCCTCCTCACCGCCACCGAACTGCCGCTACCGGCGCATGGCGGCGGACTCACGCTCGTGGGTTCCCATGTCCCCAAGACCACCGAACAACTCGGCCATCTGCTCAGTCGCCCTGGCTTGCGCCCTATCGAACTGGCCGTCGAGAGGCTCCTCGCTCCCGCGGAGCGCTCCGCCGAACTCGCCGCGGGCTTGGCCGCGACGAACGCCGCCCTGGCCGCCAACATAGACGCGGTCGTGTTTACCAGTCGACACCTGATCACCGGCCAAGATGCCGAAGCCAACCTCGCCATCGGGCAACAGGTGTCCGAGGCCCTCGTCCACCTTGTCCGCGGCCTCACCACGCCACCCCGCTACCTCGTTGCTAAGGGCGGTATCACCTCGAGCGATGTCGCCACCCGCGCGCTGGGCGTGCGCCGCGCCATGGTCATCGGCCAACTCCTGCCCGGCGTTCCGGTCTGGGAGTTGGGACCCGAGACCCGCTACCCGGGCTTGCCTTATGTGGTCTTTCCCGGGAACGTGGGCGGTCCAGAGGCGCTGCGCGAGGCCGTGGATCGCCTTTCCCTTGGTTCCCTCAGTTCCCAGTACCCTTCTAAATCCAACTGAACCCTTATGAAACCCACCATCGCACTCCTCCTCAGCTCCTTGTTGCTCGGAGCGCTGCTGCCCACGTTGGCCGCCCAACCCGCTGATCTCGCCCTCTCCGGCGAACTGAAACAGTGGCACAAAGTCACCCTCACCCTCGCCGGCCCCTCCGCCCGCGAGCAAGACACCGACCCGAACCCTTTCACCGACTATCGCCTGACGGTCACCTTCACCCATGAATCCGGCACGCCCAGTTACCGTGTGCCCGGCTACTTCGCCGCCGACGGTAACGCCGCGCATTCGTCCGCCGAGACCGGCAACCTGTGGCGCGCTCACCTCGCCCCCGACAAACCCGGCCGGTGGACTTACACCGTGTCCTTCGTGAGAGCCAAACACGCCGCCCTCGACCCCGCCATCCGAGGCGATCCGGTCGCCCCCTGCGACGGGCGCTCCGGCCAGTTCACCATCGCGCCTACCGACAAGTCGGGCCGGGACTTCCGCGCCCATGGCCGCCTCCAGTACGTGGGCCAGCACCACCTCCAGTTCGCCGGCAGCCGCCAATACTTCCTCAAGGCCGGCGCCGATTCCCCGGAAAACCTCCTCGCCTATGCCGACTTCGACGGCACCTGGTCCCGCAAACGCGCCGGCAGCGCCCGGCCCGGCGAAGCTGCCCCCGCCGGCCTCAAGACCTGGCAACCGCACCTCCAGGATTGGCAGCCAGGCAACCCCACCTGGAAAGACGGCAAAGGCAAGGGCCTGATCGGCGCCCTCAATTACCTGGCCGGCACCGGCTGCAACGCTTTTTCCTTCCTCCCGTACAACGCCGGCGGCGACGGCGACGACGTCTGGCCGTTCATCGCTCCGGAGGCCAAACTGCACTACGACTGCTCGAAGCTCGACCAATGGCAGATCGTCTTCGACCACGCCACCGCGCTCGGTCTCTATGCCCACTTTAAACTCCAAGAAACCGAAATCGACGATCTCCGACGCGGCCACACCGACGAGACCAAGGGGACCGTGCCGGAGGCCCTGGATGGCGGCGACCTCGGCCCCGAACGCAAACTGTATTGCCGCGAACTCATTGCCCGCTTCGGCCACTTGCTCGCCCTCAACTGGAACCTCGGCGAGGAAAACACTCAGACCCCCGAGCAACAGCGCGCCATGGCCCAGTACCTCCACGACACCGACCCCTACCGCCACCTGATCGTCGTCCACACCTTCCCCGACTGGCAAGATCGCGTCTACCCGCCGTTGCTCGGCGACCGATCGGTCCTCACCGGCGCCTCGCTCCAGAACAGTTGGAGTGCGGCCCACCAACGCACCCTCAAGTGGATTGAAGCCTCGGCTCAGGCCGGCAAACCCTGGGTCGTCGCCAACGACGAGCAGAACCCCGCCGACCAAGGTGTCCCGGCCGACCCGGGCTACCAGGGGCACGACGGCAAGGCCATGCAAGGAGGCAAACCCTACGACCTGCATGACATTCGCAAGCTCTGCCTCTGGGGCACACTCTCGGCCGGCGGCGCCGGCGTCGAGTATTACTTCGGCTACAAACTCCCGCAAAACGACCTCGTCTGCCAAGATTGGCGCAGCCGCGCCCGTTCCTGGGAGTACTGTCGGATCGCGCTCGGGTTCTTCCGCGACCACGCCCTCCCCTTCTGGGACATGCGCAACGCCGACGCCCTGGTGGGCAACCCCAAACACGACAACAGCCGCTATTGCCTAGCCAAGGCCGGCGAACTCTACGTGGTCTATCTGCCCAATGGAGGTTCGACCGGCTTGGATCTGAGCGCGGCCCGCGGCACCTTCACCGTGCGCTGGTTCAATCCCCGCGCCGGGGGTGCTCTCCAGACCGGTCCCGTCCGCGAGGTCCAGGCCACCAGCCAGGCCGACCTCGGCCGCCCACCGACCGAACCCGACCTGGACTGGGTCATCCTGATCCGGCGCTCCGAGGGCGGTTGACCTCTCACGGCCCCCACCCCGCCCCGGTCGTCAACCGGCACCGCGCCCGACGGCCTCCTGTGCCTCCTCCGCCCTCCGCCCGCCCTGTCGCGGGCAGAGGGCAGGCCTTACCCCATGGGCATACGACATCCCGTGAGCCCTACAACAGAGCCAGATAGAAAATTACACTGTCATATAGAACTTGACACCCACCACCTGTCCTACCTTCCCTTCCCCTCTTCCCCTTCCCCGCGGTGTCGCGCCCAGAGGAACGGCGAGAGGCGTCGGATGGGACCATCGACGATAATCGGCCTGACATTGGCCCCGGTGGCAGGAGCAGGCTGGCCGGTGCTTCACGCAATGTTCCTGCCGCGCTCAATGCACCGCCAGGTAGGGTTGCACCGCCGGGCCGGCCGCTCGGACCCGGTGAGCTGCCTGGCTCGGCGCGCCCAGCGGTCGCGCCCTACCGGTCCATGGCCCCCATGCAGGCCAAAGCTGGCGCCCAGGCTCCCCATGTTTCTGCCCCCCATGTTTCTGCCTCCTCCCATGTTTCTGCCCACGGCATTGGGCTCAGTGAGGCACGGTTGTCGAGCCAGTGTTGCGGCAGGGCAACGCCCTGGAATCGTCGGATCATCTGTCAGGGATGCCGCAGGCAGCTCAATTTCCAGGTGCGACCATCTTGAGCGCGGGGACGCGTGGGGACTGCGCAAGCCCAGGTATGCCGCGCGGCCTAGTTCTCGGCCGAGTGCAGGCCGCCTGCGCCGGCTCGGAAGGCGATGTTGGTGCGTTCGGCGTTGCCGGGGAGAGGGGCGGCGCAATTCCAGTGGCAGGCGCCGCAATGGACACATTTTTCGCGGTCGAAGGCGGGGACGCCGCCGGGGCCTGGGGCGATAGCCTGGCCGCTACACAGCTCGATGCAGATCTGAGTGCCGCAGCGCTCGCACAACTCGGGGTAGAGAAAGACGACATGATCTGCGTAGCCGGCGGGGGCTTGCACCTTGCCGCCGAGCAGAAGGGCGTCTTGATGGGAGACCAACAGTTGGCCGTCGTGGGGAATGGCGGGCCAACCCACTCGTTCCATGAGGGCGCCGTGGAGCGAGACGCCTCTGGCCTGACATTCCTGCCGGAGTCGATCGATTTCCTCGGGCCGAACGCGTCCGCGGTAATACTGTTCGAGAGTGGGGATGCGACGCCAGGGCGGCGTGGGGTCACCGGCGAGCGAGAAGCGGCCCTGGGTGAGGCCTGCCAGCGCCATGCCCAAGAGGCCGCGCACGACACCGCGTTGGAAACCGTCACGCGCCTTCTCCGCCACGAGCGCTTCGCGTTCGACCCAACTGGCGCGGCGCCGCACGAGGTACGTATCCGCCAGGTTCTGTCGGGTGAAGGGGCGCTTGGCGCGAAGCAGTTCGAGCACGGCCTCGGCCAGTTGGGTGCCGGTGGCCCAGGCTTCATCGACGCCGGAGCCGGTCAGGACGTTGGTGCTGCCGCTCCCTTCGCCAATGCGCGCGTAACCGTCGCCGACCAGGTGGGGTTCGCCGCGCCGGCCGGATTCGCCGAGGGTTTTGGCGCCCCACGACCGGAGCTTGCTGCCGTTGAGATAACGCCAGAGGTACGGGTGCAACATCCAATGCTGCAGGTACCGATAAGCGGTGCGCATGGGGCTGTCGAACCAGGAGGGGACGAAAATGCCCAGCGACGCGACTCGGTCCGGGTGCACGTAGAGGAAGCCGAAGATCTCAGGCTCGGGATAGCCGAAGGTATGCCACACGGTACCCGGCTCGAGCGGTGTGTCTTGGGGCAAGTCGATCACGAACTTCATCCCCACGGCCCAGTCTCGGGCGTGATGATCTTTGGGGAGGCCGAAGTGGGCATCGAGTTGGTGACCGACTGGGCCGACGGGGCCATCGCCTACCACCGTGAGCGCTGCTCGGATGTCCATGCCGGGCAGGTAACCCTCGCCGGGGCGGCCCTGGGCGTCGACGCCTTGATCGAGCAAACGCACGCCGACGACGCGGTCCGCTTCGATCAGGGCTTGGGCCACGGGTGTCCCGGGCCAGACTTGCACGGCGCCCGTGCCTTGGACTTGGGCGCCGACCCACTGCATGAATTGGCCGAGCGAAAGCACCAGGCCACCGTCCTTGTGCAGGAAGGCTGGGGTCCAGGGCAACTCGAGCGCCTCGGAGTCGAAGGGCAACACGCGCCCGAACGCGCGCAGCGCGCGATCGCTGGCCCGCAGCATCCACGAGCGCCGACTCGCGCCGGTTGGGTCGAGCAGGTACAGGACCTTCTCGGTGCGCACGGGCGCCGCCATGGGAATGCCCGCTGTGCTTAGGTCCGGGAACGACGCCCGCAAGGCCCGGGCGCGCGTTACGACGCCTGAGACGCCGAAGCCGAGGTCGTCGGCGCGTTCGTAGCAGAGGACTTGTGGGGGCGAGCCGGGCTGGGTGGGGCTCTCGAGGGCGGGTGTACCGTCCGGTTGGACCAGTTGACGGGCCAGCGTGGTGAGAAAACCGCCCATGGCCGGGCCGAACCCGACACAGGCGATGTCGACCTCGAAGCGTTGACGTTCGAGTTCTGCGGGCCGTTCCGCATCAGCCGATGGTTGCATCTCGTCGTCATGAAACCCAAGGGACCGGGCAGTGGCGAGCTTTTCGTGGCTGGGCGAGGCGGTTGAACATCGGCATTCCCAAACCGGCCGCGCTGGCGTATACCGGCCGGCGGCGGCGAGCAGCCCTTGCCCGATCATCATGAAAGCGACCGAACCACCCGCCCGAATTCTAATCGCTGACGACCAAGCGGACGTGCTGGCTGCGCTTCGCCTTTTGCTCAAGGGAGAAGGGTTTGCCGTCGAGACGGTCAGCGCGCCTCGGCACGCGCTGGCGGCGGTGGCGGAACAGGAGTTCGACGCCGCGTTGATCGACCTCAACTACACGCGCGACACCACGTCGGGCGAGGAGGGTTTAGACCTCTTGGCCCGACTCCAGGCAGCGGATAGCACGTTGCCGGTGATTGTGATGACGGCGTGGGGCAGCGTCGAGGTGGCGGTCGAAGCGATGCGGCGCGGCGCGCGCGACTTTGTGCAGAAGCCGTGGGAGAACGCGCGGTTGCTGGCGATTGTGCGTACGCAGGTCGAGTTGGCCCGGGCGTTGCGCCGCACCGAGCGGCTCGAGGCGGAGAACCGCATGCTGCGAGGGCCGGGCGCGCCGCAACTGATTGCCGAGGCGCCGGCGATGCGGCCGGTGCTCGAGTTGATCCAGCGGGTGGGTCCGGCTGACGCGAACGTGTTGATTCTGGGCGAGAACGGCACGGGCAAAGGTGTGGTGGCGCAAGCGCTCCATGCCGTGTCGGGGCGGGCGGACCGGCCGCTGGTGACGGTGAACATGGGCGGGCTTTCCGAGGGTGTGTTTGCGACCGAGTTGTTCGGCCACGTAAAGGGCGCGTTCACGGATGCGAAAGCGGACCGGGTGGGGCGATTCGAGTTGGCCGAAGGGGGCAGTCTGTTCCTGGACGAAATCTCGAACGTGCCGCTGGCGCAGCAGGCCAAGCTCCTGCGCGTGATCGAGACGGGCGAGTACGAACGGGTGGGTTCCTCGCGCACGCGCCGCGCCAACGTGCGCCTGATCTCGGCCACCAACGCGGACTTGAGCGCCGAAGTGGCGGCGGGCCGGTTTCGGCAGGACCTGTTGTTTCGGTTGAACACGGTCGAGATCCACCTGCCGCCGTTGCGGGAACGGCTCGAGGACATCCCGGCTCTGGCTGCCCATTTCTTGGAGCGGCATGCGCAGCGCTACGGCAAGCCGCTCGAGGGGTTCGAGTCCTGGGCGTTGCAGGCCTTGCGCGAGCACACCTGGCCGGGCAACGTGCGCGAGCTCAGCCACGCCATCGAACGCGCCGCGCTGATGTCGGCGAGCCGGCTGATACGCGCCAGCGACCTCGGCTTGCGTCCCGCGCGCGAGGCGACGCCGCGGCTCGAGGAGATGAGCATCGAGGAGGTCGAACGGTTCCTGATCAAGAAGACCCTCGCGCGTTTCGACGGGAGCGCAAGCAGAGCGGCCGAGGCCCTGGGGCTGAGCCGGAGCGCGTTCTATCGGCGCTTGCAGAAATACGCGCTCTGAAAGAGCGGGGGGCGCGCCGGAAAACCAGTTGCTCGCACCGAGCGCTCGGGGGCAAGGTGCGGTACAGACAGATGGCGGACGCGCGGATCATGGCCAAAGGTTGGCGGCTAGGTTTTGTGCAACGGCTGCTCGGGCTGGCAACGCTTGCCGCGCTGCCGGCGTTGGCGGTGGCGATGCTCTTGATTTGGCGGCCCGGGCCGAGCTCACACGCCGGCATAAGGGAGGGGGCCGGGTCGCGCGCGACCGGGGCGGGCGTGTCGGCGGGTTTGCGCTGGCCGCTGACGTTCGTGGTCTTGGGGGCTTGGGGTATTGGGTTGTTGGTGTTGCGCGAGCGGGTGGTTCGGCCGCTGCAGACGCTGGCGAATCTTCTCTCCGCATTGCGCGAGGGCGACTACTCGTTTCGCGCGCGCAGCCGCGACGCTCCGGACGCCTTGGCCGAGGCGATGCGCGAGGTCAATGCGCTGGTCGAGACCATGCGCCGCCAACGGTTGGGCGCCCTCGAGGCCACGGCGCTCTTGCGCGCGGTGATGGCCGAGATCGATGTGGCCGTGTTCGCCTTCGACGCGGATCAGTGCCTGCGGTTGGCCAATCGCGCGGGCGAACGGCTCCTGGCGCAACCCGTCGAGCGCTTGCTCGGGCGCAACGCCGTCGAGGTGGGCCTGGCCGACTGCTTGGCGGGCGAGGCGCCGCGCACCGTGCAGATGAGCTTCGCGGGCGGGTCGGGTCGGTGGCGGATTCACCGGCAGCAATTCCGGCAGGGCGGTTTGCCGCATCAGCTTCTGGTGTTGGCCGACCTGAGCCGGGAATTGCGCGAGGAAGAGCGGTTGGCGTGGCAGCGGTTGGTGCGGGTGCTCGGCCACGAGCTCAACAACTCGCTGGCGCCGGTGAAGTCGTTGGCGGGGACTCTGGCGGACCTGACCCGGCGCGAGCCGTTGCCGCCGGATTGGCGGGACGACATGCGGGACGGCCTGGGGGTGATCGCCAGTCGAGCCGAGTCGTTGAACCGGTTCGTGGCGGCCTATGCGCAACTAGCGCGTTTGCCCCAACCGAAGCTGCAGTCGCTGGATCTCGGCGGGCTAATCCGGCGCGTGGCGAGCCTTGAAACGCGTGTCGCAGTGCGGGTCGTTCCGGGACCCGACCTCCGGCTGGGAGCGGACCCGGACCAACTCGAGCAAGCCGTGATCAACCTGGTGCGCAATGCCGCCGACGCGGTGCTCGAGGCGCAGGCGCCGGCGAGCGGGCCGGGTGGGGGCGGGGGCGAGCCGGGGGAGTCGGGCCGCGTGCGTGTGGGTTGGCGGCGCGTGGGCGCGCAGGTCGAGATTTGGGTCGAGGACGACGGCCCTGGGTTGTCGAACACGGCCAACCTGTTCGTTCCCTTCTTCACCACCAAACCCAAGGGGTCGGGCATCGGGTTAGTGTTGTGCCGGCAGATTGCCGAGGGCCACGGCGGATTCCTCACGCTCGAGAACGCGCCCGCGGGCCGCGGGTGTCTGGCGCGCCTGCGGCTCCCGGTCCGGTCGACAGAGAAGACTGGCCAGCCCGCACCCGCCCCGGCATAGTCGCCTCGACGATCGCATGATGAAAACGGCACTCCGACTCCTCTGGACGGGTTATTTGGCCGCAGGCCTGAGCGCGGCGGCGGGTGAAGTCAAGACCTTGGCCTTGGGCGCGCCGGCGCCCGATTTCAGCCTACCGGGCGTGGATGGCCGGACTTATGCGCTGAAGGACTTCGCCGCGGCCAAGGTGTTGGCGTTGGTGTTTACCTGCAACCATTGCCCCACGGCTCAGTACTACGAGGAACGGATCAAACAAATCGTGACCGACTACCAACCGAAGGGCGTGGCGCTGGTGGCCATTTCGCCCAATGACCCGGACGCCGTTCGTCCCGACGAACTGGGCTACACCGACCTAGGCGATTCCCTGGCCGACATGAAGATTCGCGCCCAAGCGCGGCAGTTCAATTTCCCGTACCTCTACGGCGGCGGCGAGCATGAAGCGGTGTCGTTGGCGTATGGCCCCCAGGTGACACCGCACGCCTTCGTCTTCGACGCGGCGCGCCGGTTGCGGTATGTGGGTCGGATCGACGACAGCGAGCGCGAGGCCTACGTGCGCGTGCGCGACCTGCGGAACGCGCTCGACGCCTTGCTCGCGGGAGAAGAACCCGCGGTGAAAGAGACGCGCGTGGTTGGGTGCTCGACCAAGTGGTCGTCCAAGCGCGGAGGCGTGAAGCAGTACTGGGACAAGATCGCGGCGGAACCGGTGGGGGTGACGTTGGTGAAGGCGGAAGAGTTGGGCGCCTTGCGCCGCAACCAACCGCCGGCGGGCGGCGAGGGCGGCAAACTGCGCCTGGTGAATTTCTGGGCGACCTGGTGCGGCCCGTGCGTGACGGAGTTTCCGGACCTGATGACGATCCATCGCATGTACCGAGGGCGCGACTTCGAGTTGGTGACCGTGGCGGCCCAATTCCCGGATGAACAGGCGGAGGTCCTTCGCTTCCTCAAGCGGCACCAGGCGTCGAGTCGGAATCTGACGTTTGGGGAGACGGACAAGTACAAACTGATCGAGGCATTCGATCCGGAATGGAGCGGGGCGTTGCCGTACACGGTGCTGATCGATTCGACGGGCGAAGTGCTCTATCGACAGCAGGGGACCTGCGACGCGCTCGCGCTCAAGCGCCTCATTGTGCGGACGCTCAACGCCCGCAAGCCATGGTGACCCCTCGAGCCCTGGTCACCGGCGGCGCGGGGTTCATCGGGTCGCATGTGGCCGAGGCCCTCTGTCGGCGCGGGGCCCATGTGGTCGTGCTCGACGACTTGAGCTTGGGCAAGCTCGAAAACCTCGCCTGGCGGCGGAGCGGCGACGCGCTCGAGTTCGTTCAGGGCGATGCGGGCGATGCCAGCCTACTGAGCAAGCTGCTCCCGGGCTGCGCTTGGGTGTTTCATCAGGCGGCGCTCCCTTCGGTGCCGCTCTCGGTGGCACAGCCGCTCGAGAGCCACCGGCACAATCTCGAGGCCGCCCTGACCTTGTTGGTGGCGGCGCGGGAGGCGCGCGTCCAGCGTTTCGTCTTCGCCTCGTCTTCGGCCATATACGGGGACAGCCCGGCGCCGCTGAAGCGCGAGTCGGACACGCCCGATCCGCTCTCGCCCTACGCCCTGCAGAAGTATGCGGCGGAGAAGTACGCCCAGTTGTTCCATCGGTTCTTCGGGCTCGAGACGGTCGCGTTGCGGTACTTCAACGTGTTCGGTCCGCGGCAGGCTTTCGATTCGCCTTACTCGGGTGCGATTGCCCGGTTCTGCACTGCGGCCCTGGCCGGCCAAGTCCCGGTTGTTTTTGGCGACGGCCAGCAATCGCGCGACTTTGTCTACGTCGAGAACGTGGTCCAGGCGAACTTGCTGGCGGCCGAGGGATCGGCGGATCGAGTGGCGGGGCGCGTGTTCAACGTCGCTGGCGGGGCGAGCGTCACCTTGCTCGAGTTGCTGGCTGAACTCGGCGTCCAGACCGGCCGAGCGATCGCGCCTCGGTTCGAGCCGGCCCGGGTGGGCGACGTGCGCTTCTCGCAAGCCGACCTTGCGGCGGCGCGCCAGGACCTCGACTACCGCGTCGGTGTCACGTGGCAGGAAGGGCTAAGGCGGACGCTGGCGTTTTACCGGGGCGAAACGGGATAGGCGCGGGGGGCGGTTCAACCCCGCTGGGCTTGCGCCCGAGCGGCCTTGAGCAGTTGGATCCAGGGGCCGATGTATCGGCCGTGGTCGTGGTAGGTGCGTCCGCTGACCAGGTTGCCGTCCACCACACACGGGTCATTGACGAAGATGCCGCCCACGGCCTCGAGGTCGAGTTGGCACTTGGGCACGGTGGCCATGCGGCGACCCTCGAGGACGCCGGCCGCCGCCGGGATCTCGATCCCGTGACAGACGCAGCCCACAGGCCGGTTGGTCTCGAAGAAAAAGCGCGTAATGCGTAGCAGGTCGGCGTGGTAGCGGAGGTACTCCGGGGCCCGGCCTCCGGGAATGAACAGGCCCAGGTACGCCTCGGGGCGCACGTCGCGGAAGGCGATGTCGGCCTGGATGGTGTAGCCCTCGAACTCGCGGGAGACCTCCCAACCCTGCGGAATCTCGTGGAGCACCATGCGATAGCGGCGTTTCTCGGGCGCGGCTACCACCGGCACAAAGTCGTCCTCCTGCAGCCGGTAATAGGGATAGAGCGTGTCCACGGTCTCCGTGGCGTCTCCGACGACGATCAGCACTTGGTTCATGTGTCACCTGTGTCGTTCTGAAACCCGTTCGCCCCGCCCGCTCCCGGTGGCCCGGGTCCCGGCGGCAGTGCCGCCGGGATGGCAGGACAGAAGACCAGGCGAGCGTGGCGCAAACGGGCGCTTCCGACAAGGGCGTTTGCTAGCCTCCGGCGATCCCGATGGCCACGGAGCGCAAATGTGAACCTGCCAGGCAGCCGTCAAACAGATCTTGATGTTCGGTCAACCGTGGGTCGAATCGCTCGATCCATTCGGGCCGCGCGAGCCGAACAACGAGGTGGACGTGGATGAGAAGGGCTCTTTCCTCGAGAGCAGAGCGACGAACAACGGTCAACTCTGTTCCCGTTCGACGACTGCCACCGGCCGCGGGGCCGCGAATGACGATCTTGTTCCTCTCGAGTTGCACCCTTTGCCCGTTTGGATGTTGTTGGTGAGCAGCCTCGATCTCTCTCGCGTGTAGACGCCCACTGCCCGTTGGAGTTCAGCGTTTCTCCGGTCCGCGTCTGCTGGCCGTGGCAGGCTCCGGTAGGTTTGTTGATCTCGTGTGGTGATCCGTAGCCGAAATCGTCCCGGTCAGGGGTGTTGGGCCGTTCCAGTCTGCCGCCATCCGCTCAAGCTCATGCCGGACGCCATCCGGACGCAGCCAGCCGTAGCCCGCCCAAGCGAGCGTCCGCAGTAGTCCCTCGAAATCCGCCTCCATCCAGGCTGGCCGTCCTCGCCGGGTGAGCGCCTGCCGGACTTGTTCCTCATTCGGTACGCCGGCGGGAGGCAGGCAGCCGCAGCAGGGAGTGTGGCGGGTGAGGAAATTGGATAGATGGGGCCGCGCGCCATCGTCCCAGTCCCGCCACCCGGGGAACTCATAATCCCAGTTCAGCTCCCACACCCGAAGCGACTTGTCGTCCCCGCCCGAGACCAGCCAACGGCCATCCAGGGAAAGATCCACGGCGTTCACCGCGGCGGCGTGGCCCTCGAAGGTTCGGTGGCAACGTCCGCTCGGCAGTTCCCAGAGTTGAACCAGGTGATTCCTTCCGGCAACGGCCCAGTGACCATCGGCCGAGAGAGCCACCTGTCGAGTCGGGTTCCAGAGATAGACGCCGTATTCATCGACGGTGCCGAAGATGGATTTCGGAGGTTCGAGGAATCCCCGCAGGACCTGGGCACACCGACCGGTCGCCACGTTCCACACGCGGAGAGTATCGTCCCAGGCGCCGGAGAGGATCGAGTCCCCGTCGAGGGTCACCTGCACCGAACCGGTTTGACCCGTATGCCCCTGGTAGGACCGAACCACGACGCCACTGACCAGGTCCAGCAAGCGCAGAACGTTGTCCGAACACGCGGCGACCACGTGCCGCCCATCGGGGGTAGGAACGACTGCGAAAACGCTGCATGGGAGATCGCACGCGCGCACGCACCGGCCGGTGGCCCACTCCCAACAGCGTACGCTCTTGTCCCAGCCGCCAGAGATCGCCCAGGCGCCGTCCGGCGTAAAGGCGAGGAAGCCGACCGTGGCGCTGTGCCCCTCGAGCACGCGGGCACACCGTCCGGTTCCCAGTTCCCACAGGCGCAGTGTCTTATCCGCGCTGGCGGAGAGACCCCAACGTTCGTCCCGCGAGAGGGCGACCCCGAGAACCCAGTTCTGGTGGCCCTTGAGCACGCGAAGGCACTCGCCGTTGGCCAGGTCCCAGAACCGCACGGTTCGGTCCGAGCTGCCCGACAAGGCATAGCGTCCCTCGCGGGCGATCGCCACGGCATGCACCGGCCCCGTATGGCCGTCGAGCGTCCTCGAGTGCCAGCCAGACACCAGCCCCTTGCGAACCGCGCGCAGGCCAACGCGATGCCGCAAGTCGAGGGCGACGGGCGACCGCGAATAGCCGGGAGTTCCCGCAGCTTCGGCCAGGGAGCGCAGACTATCTTCAATGTCGCCTTGCTCGAGGGCGCGCTCCGCGGCTCTGCACCGGGTGAAGAAGAGGCGTTGCTCGTGCGACAGCTCCCCCACTGCTCGAGGCCGGCTGGTTACTAGGCCGACTTCAGGCCCTCGTTCCAGCACCCAAACCTGGATCGCGCCGGATCGGTCGCCTGTCACCGCCTGGTGGGCCTGGGGTGAGACGGCGAGTGCGGTGAAGAAGCTCTCATCGGCCGTAAAAGTCCGGAGGCAACAGCCCGTGGACAGATCCCAGAGCCGGAGCGACAGGTCGTAGGCCGTCGAGACTGCCCAGCGGTTCTCGTGGAGAACCGCCACGGCGGTCACCTCTTTGGCGTGGCCCTTCAACTCACGAACGCATTCGCCGCTGCTCAGCTCCCAAAGACGCAGCACCCCGTCGCCTCCACCGGAAAGCAGGAAACGACCGTCGGTCGAGAAGGCCGCGCTCCAGACGCGATTACGATGGCCCCGGAACCGCCGCACCCCCTTGCCGCTGCCCAACTCCCACAGGACCAGTGAGCCGTCCTGGGGAATCGACAGTGCCCAGTTGCCGTCGCGAGATACGGCTTTGACAGCGCCGAAGGGTTGCTCGAAGGCATGCTGGCACTGGCCTGAAACCAGATCCCACAGCCGCCCTTGCTTGTCGGCACCGGTCGAGAGCACCAACTGGCCGTCCGGTGATACCGAGACGTGGTCGACTCCGGCCTTGTGTCCTGGGAGAGTGGTTTGGCAGCAGCCCCGGTTCAGATCCCACACGCAGAGTGACCCTTCGGCTCCCCCGGATACCGCTTGGGAACCGTCCGGCGTGAATACCACCGCGCGGACGGCGCCTTTGTGTCCGCGCAAGACATGCACGCACGCGCCCGTGGTTGTCTCCCAGAGCCGAAGCGTCGCGTCCTGGCTGCCGGTCAACGCCCGGCGACCATCCGGAGAGAGCGCGAGGCAGGTGACGTCCTTATCGTGGCCCGGGCGCGAGAAGAGGCAACGTCCCCACCCAGCCGCTTGGGCTTGTGCTTGCTCGAGATGGCGGAGCACAGCCCGGTCGCGGTGGGAACGTTCGCCAGCCTCTTCCAGCGCGCACAACGCCGCCCTGCGGTCGCCGCGGGCCAGGTGGGCCAGGCCGGTCAGATACTCGTCCAGCCAATCGTCCGGATGCGAGGTGCGCATCTCCTGCATCTGCCGCAGCCAGTCTTCATCGGAATGCCGGCCACTGTGCCAGAGCACCCATCCGCGGTTGAAGGTGGCCTCCGGGTGATGCGGGTCGAGGCGCAACGCCTCCTCCCAAAGACGGCACGCCTCGGTACCCTCGCCGAGGTCGAAAAGGGATACGCCCCGGTTGTTCAGGCCGTCGGCGAGGAGGTCAGCGGATCTGGGCTCGGCCCGCCGGTAATCGCGCCCCAGGAGCTCGCGGTAAAGAGCCATCAACTGCTCGGCTACGGTGCGTAGGCTTTCCGGCCGGTCCGCCGGATTCTCGCGGAAGCAGGCCTGCAGTAGATCGGCCAACTCCGCTGGCATCGCCCCGGCCAGACCGGGCTCTTCGCCCGATTGAATCCAGTCCGCCAGGACGTGCGGAGCAGCCGGACCGGAGCGCCATCGTAACTCACCGATGAACATCTCGAGGGCGCTGACGGCCCAGCTCCAGAGATCGGTCTTGGGTGTCAGGGGCTGTTTGGCGGCCTGCTCCGGGGAGCAATAGGCGGGGGTCATGCCGCCATAACTCACCGCCGGGCCGCAGGGCGCTTTGGACCTGTGTTCCACGTCTTCCCGGGCCAACGCCCTCGCCAGGCCGAAGTCGGTCAGTCTCAGCGTGCCATCCGGGGTCATCATGGCGTTGGCCGGCTTGACGTCTTGATGGATCAGCCCTTGATCGTGGGCGTACTGCAGAGCCCAGGCAAACTGGATGGCCACGTCCAGGATGCGATCGAGGGCCGCCCCAGACCCTCCCTCATAGAGTCGCTCCGAGCGGATCCAGTCGGCCAGACTCCCACCTTCGACGAACTCGGCAAAGACATACGGCTTCCCGTCGATCCGCCGCACATAATGGCAGGACACAATGTGCGGGTGACAGCCCAACCGCACCCACGCCCCGCACTCGCGCTCGAAATCCTCGACGGTCGCAGTCTGGGAAAACAGGTCGGGGCGCGGGCACTTGACGGCCATGTCCAGGCCGAGCTTGCGGTGGTGCACACGGTAGACGCGCCCCATGCCTCCCTCGGCATAGTGGAGCCCATCCTGACCGCCGATCGCCTTCACCTCGTACACGTCCAGAAACAAGTCGCCCACCTGCCATTCGCCGGCCTGCTCGGTGGTCGCGAGCCGGTCGCTAGGCCGGGTGAGGCCGGCAAGTTGGTAGGTGAAGGACCGGCCGCAGTCGGGATTGGCGCATTGGCCCAGCGTGCCCAGGATGGCTGGGTCGACCGAGTACTCTGTCTGGCAGTGGGGGCACTGCGCGTGGGGTTTGACCGCGAGGGCCTGGGGCGTGCGCTCGAGGTAGAAGAGGGCGCCACAGCTCGGGCACTGGATCTTCTGGCCGACGTAGGAGTCGTCCAGATCGTAGGCCGCGCCGCAATCGCGGTTCGGGCAGACCGCTCGGTGAAGTCTCTTTCCCATACCCGGTAAGGCTAAAGATCGGCCGTGTAGCCGGTCCGGCTGAACCTGGGCGGGCACGCCACGCCTGACACCCGCCTGGCGGCGCCGGGCTCAACTCATCACTTCTTCAGCAGCCGGCTCCACCAGCTCCCGGCGGGTTGACTCGCCTTCCCCATGGGCTGCGAGATCGGGGCCGATTCACCCGTCTCGACCTCGTCGAAGGCGAAGTGCGTGCCGCACTTCTTACAGGTGAGATCGTTCGAGCTGACTCGGTGCCCAATCGCAGCTTGGACGATGAGTACGGTGTGTTGGCAGTTGGGGCAGTTGATGTTCATGCTTTGTCGTTGCTAGGGTTGATGGTTCGCTGACCGATTTGGCACGCCTCGAGGTATGCCGCCGGTCGAGGCCGGAATCGCCGGCAGGACGGCCTCGAGGTCTTTGCGGTAGAGCCGGTTCTTCTCGATCAGGGCCTGGGCCACGGCGTCCAGATGTTGCCGGTTCTCGGTCAAGAGCTTGATCGTCTTGTCCATCTGTTCGGCGAGAATCCGGTTCGCCGCCTCGATGACCCGTTGATGCAGCGGGCTGCCCATCGCCTCGGCATACTTGAACAGCTCGGGGGTGGCGGCCAGGCCAAAGTCACGCTCCATCCCGTAGCGACAGATCATCTGGCGAGCCACGTTCGTCGCCCGCTCGAGGTCGCTCGAGGCGCCCGTGGTCAGTCCCTTCTCCGGACCGTAGCACAGGAGTTCCGCCGCGCGTCCGGCCAGCAAGGTGCGAATCCAGGCCAGGAGTTCCTCGCGCGTCCGGCTCTCGCGTTTCTGCTCGGCCGCATCGGGTAACATCCCGCCGCCGCGGTTGGCCCGGGCGATGATCGACACCTCCGGCGCCCACCACCCCGAGAGCCAGTAGAGCACGGTGTGGCCCGCTTCGTGCCACGCCGTGCTCTCGAGTAACTCCGGCGACCACTCCTTGGCCTCTCCCTCCCGAGCCGTGTCCAGAGCCTCGACGAGCATGGCCTCGGTGAGCTCCGTGCCTTGCTTGAGCGCGGTCCGGCCAGCCGCCTCGAGCACCTGCTCGAGGTTGGCGATGCTCATGCCCGCCGACTTCTCCGCGAGGAGCTCGATGACCGACGGTGGTATGCCGGACCCTTTCACCGTTGCCAACCGCAGCGTCAGGTATTGCTGACGGGCGGCCTTGTCCGGCAAATCCACCAGAATGGCCCGCGAGAAGCGCCGCACCAGCGCCGGATCGAGCGCCCGCGAGCGTCGCTCGGCTGCTTCCGGCTCGTCGCTTTGCACGTTGAAATTGGTCGCCGCCAACACGAACACGGGCCGATCCGGCGCCGGCCCGGCAAAGCCGTCCATTTCGGTGAGCAAGGCGTTGAGCGTGTTTTCCTCGGCCTGGCCGCTCAAGCCGCCGGTGCGGACCTTGCCGATGGCATCGATCTCGTCGATGAAGACGATCGCCGGGGCGTAACGCCGGGCGCGAGCGAAGAGGTCCCGGATGTTCTGGGGGCCACTGCCCTGCCAAACGGTCACGAAATTCGTGGCGGAAACCGGCAGGAAAGCCACGTCGGACTCGGCGGCCATCGCCCGGGCGAGCATCGTCTTGCCTGTGCCGGGCGGGCCGTGCAACAACACGCCCTTCGGCGGCTTGAGTCCCAACGCGGCAAACCGGCGCGGGTTCTTCAGGAAATCGATGAAGAACGTCAGTTCTTCCTTAGCGGTATGGGCCCCGATCACCTCAGCGAAGCGCGTGCGCGGCCGCTCGACCTCCTCGAGGATCTCTCCGGCATCGGCCGCAGCGATGGCCCGGGTCAAACGCAAGTTGCGCAGCCGGATGCCGATGGTGCGGCGAGTCGTGTCCACCTGCGGCACGGTGTCGAAGCCGAGCACTTTGCGTTCTTGGGCCAGGCGCACGGCGGCCTTTTCGCGGTGCAGCCGCCGCGTGACCTGGATCAGATCCGACGCGAACTCGTCGCGCTGGGCCTGCCAACCCTGGACGAGGCCGTCGATGAACCGACTGACGATTACGCCGCGGGCGCCGCCGGCCTGCGCGCAGGCCAGGAACACCTCGTCATCCACCATGCCCGCGTTTCCGTCCGTGGGGCGGCCCTCGGCCAGGGCCAGGAGGTAGACCGGCAGACCCGGCAGGCGTTCGCGGATCTGCCGCAGGATCTCCTGGCCGCGATCGAGGCCGCGCGCCCCCATCGGGACATGGTCGAACTGCTGCATGGTTTGCGATCCGCTGCTGTCCATCCCCGCGCCGAGGGCCAAGTCCAGCAGGACCAGGTCCACGTCTTCGTCGGCCAACACCTGCATCGCGTCGGGTGCCGTCGTCGCCGTGCGCCAGTCCGCCTCCGGCACCGACTCGCGGTAAAGCCCGGTCAGGTCCTCGCCCGCCACGAGCAGGATGCGCGGTCGCTCGGCCGGGACGAACAGTGCCCGGATCTCGACTGGCAGGGTCTCGAGGCTGTCTTCGAGCCCCAACTTCAGGCCGTCGACCTTCTCCCACACTTCCTCGAGTCGGTCGGTGTGAAACAACTGGCAGAACTTGAACAGCTCCGTCTTCAGGAACGTCTCCGCCTGCGACCTCAGCGTGCGGGCATCGGCCCGGGCCCCCTCGCGCAGGACGAGGCTCAACGACAACACCTCGTGCACGGTGACGGTCTTCCGGTACTGGCGCTCGATCAGGCCGGCAACTCGGCCCAGCTCGGCTTGCACCACGCGCTCGAGTTCGTTCACGCGCAGGTGATTGAAGAGCAAAGGGTAGCCCGTGGCCATGCGCGAGCAGATGGCCGGCGGAAAAAAAGGCTTGCCGGTTCGCGGATCCGTCTCGTGCTCGAGCGCGTCCAGAATGGTCTTGCGATGGAAAGCGGCGTTGGCGGTGCGCACGCCGTTGTTGGCGGCGTGGTCGTAGAGCTTCCGGCCGGCGTTCGTTGTGAAGACGATCGTCGTGTCCGTGAAGCCGATATCGCGCTTGAGGAACTTGTCCTGGAGCCGGCCGGCGTCGAGCACCTGCAGGAAGAGATGGATCGTGTTCAGATGCGCCTTCTCGATCTCGTCGAAGAGGAGAACCGCGTTCGGGTTCTGCTCGACGAAGCCCGTCAGCACCCCCGGTTGCGCACCTCGATAGGCTTCTTCGAAACCCACCAGCGCATTGTGCATTTGATGGTCCGAGTAGGCGCTCATGTCGAACCGCTTAAACGGGCGGTTCAGGTGCGCAGCCCCCAATTCGGCCAGGAAGGTCTTGCCCACCCCCGGCGGCCCGGCGAAAACGAACACTGCCCGCGGCGCCCGCCGCTGCCGGTCCGAACCCGCCACCAGTTCGGCGTTGAAGAGTCCCTCGACGAAGGCCTGCACGGCGTGGTCCTGCCCGAAGACCTTTGCCAGCAAGTCGCCCCGCAGTACCCGCAAGCGCTCGGTCAACTCCTCGAGCCTCGGGCTCAGCGCCTCTTCGAGGCACCACGCATTGAGCCGTGCAGTCGCGTCCTCGCGAGCCAACGGCGTCACGTCGAGCGCCCCGCACACCTCGACCGACATGGCCAGCGCGCAGGCCAGGTGACGCAAGTCCACCAAGCCGGGGTGGGTCCGATCGGGCACCTCCTGGGCCAGCTCCTTCGCTGCGGCGAGCAACGCTCGGACCGGCTCTTGCACGGGCAGCTTCTCCGGACATGGCGCGGGTTCGCCCGAGGTTGGGAGCGCGGCGCGGAGCTGGTCCGGGCTCAGACCGAGACATTCCGCCAGCAGGATGCTCCCTTCGGTGTGCCGGCTCATGGCCACGGCCAAGGACGGGAGGCCCAATTCTCTCGCGCCCGCGGCCCGGGCGTAGTCCTTGGCCGAGTCAATGACAACTTGCGCTTTGTCGGTGAACATAGTCCCTCACAGTTCTCGGGGCACACTCCCTTGGATCTCCTGATCCACCCACACGGCTCGGGCCTGCCGCCGCCACACGGGGCGCTGGCGCAGGTGCTCCGTGAACACTGACGGTCGCACCTGGCTAATGACTTGGGCCGCCCCTTTCGACAGCGTCTCCTCGAGCAGCCGGGGCCACGAGCCGCCGCTGCCTTCCCCCGGGGCAGCTTCAACCGATGGGACCAGCAGGATGACTTCCGGGTGGGCTGCCGCCTCCGCCAGGAGTTGCCGCATGCGGGTCAGGTCCGCCGCCTCGGCTTCCGCCGGAAGCCGCAGCCGTTGTCGCGCCCTCCAGACCATGGACACGTCGATCAACCGCCTCCCCTTGAGCCCCGCAGGGGCATCATTCGAGACCATTGCTTTGGCGAGCGCCGCCGCAAGCTGCTCGACGTGCCGTCGGCTCTCGCTGACCAGCAGAATGCTCCGGCGATCCTTCTGTTGAACGGCCTGCAACACGGCTTTGGCCTGGGCATCGAGACCCGGCCCGAGTGCGAGTTGCCCTTCCGCGGCCTGTCGCCCCAAGTCGCGACCGTGCTGATCGAGGTAGGGCAGAGGTGGAAGCGGGGCCGGCACCGGCGGCGGGGGAATCTGACCCAGGAGCACCTGGGCCATCGCTGGGGTTGGCGATTGCACCAACGCGGTCAGCACATGCAGCGGCGTGATGAGGTCGCCGCCCGATTCCGCAGCGAGCCTCGCCGCCGCTTCGAGCAAAGCACGGCTGGCCGCCGAGGGCTGGACCTTCCCGCCCTTGTAGGGCGAGTCGCCCTTACCCAAGTGGCCGCGCAGCTTCCGCCGCACGCCCGTGCTCTCGATGGAGCATCGATCGAGCGCCTCACGCACCAATTGCGCCTCACCGGCAACGGCATTGGCCAACTCGGCCTGCCCCGCAGCGCCGTCGGGCGGTTTGACCGAGACATCGGCGAACTTGAGCAGCGCCAGGCACACATGGTCCGGCTCGATTTCCCGGAACCGGCCCGCTGCCATCTCGTTCGCCGCCAAACGCCAGATCAGGTCCATGGAGGCTGAAGATCTCATTCGATCACATTGTTGTCCGTCTCACCTTGCACATCACACGTCACGCCTCACGCCTCACACCTTCACGCCACGCTCCCACGGCAACGGCGGCGGCCCCTGCCATTGGGCCGTCATCCTCTCCAGCTCTCGACGCACACCTTCCGGGCGCAGCCAGCCGTAGCCGCGATACTGAAGTTCGCTCAGCAGGCGCTGAAGATCGGTTTCCCCCCACTCCGGCTTGCCGTCCCGGATCGGTTCCTCTTGGCCCGTGGGACAATGAGGCATCAACAACGACCTCCTGCGAGGCCGCTGAAGCGCCCGGAAGGCGTCGAGAATGGGCCGGGCGCCTTCATCCCAATCTGCAGGTTCGGGGAATTCGCATTCCCACTCCAGTTCCCAAAGTCGGATGGTCTGATCCCAGCTCCCCGAGAGCGCCCATCGGCCGTCCGCCGAGAAGGCAAGGGAGGTGACGCGTTGCGTGTGTCCCTCGAAAACCCTCACGCAGTCACCACGGGTTACGTCCCACAGCCGGACCATCCAGTCTCTGCTTCCCGACAGGGCAAAACGGCCATCCCTCGAGATCGCAACTGAATCCACCTCCATGGCATGCCGCCCGAAGGTCCGTACACAGCGTCCCGTGGCCACATTCCATAGTCGGAGGGTCATATCTCTGCCGCTGGAGAGTGCCCAGTGGCCATCGGCCGAGAGAACCGCTGAAGTCACTGGACCGCTGGATTCCTCAAAGGGCCGAGTGGACTCGGTATCGCCCAACTCCCACCGCCGCAGGCAACTGGGCTTCTCATACCCGGCGGCTCCGGAAAACACCCAACGCTCATCCGGAGAAAACGCCACGGAAATAACGTCACTGGAGTGGCCCTTGAGAATTCTCGGGCAACGGCCCGTGGCCAGCTCCCAGAGGCGGAGGGTCATGTCCTTGCTGCCCGACAACGCCCACCGGCCATCGGCCGAAAGCGCCACCGAGTTCACCACTTCTCCGTGACCCCGGAGGGTCTGCAAGCAGCGACCTGTGGCCATCTCCCAGAGCCGGAGGGTCTTGTCGTGCGCTCCCGACAGCCCCAGCCGGCCATCGCTCGAGATAGCCACGGCGCTGACCCGGTCGGTGTGCCCCTCGAAGTTCCGCATACTCCGGCAGTCAATAAGATCCCACAGCCGGAGGATCCGGTCGTAGCTTCCCGACAATGCGCACTCACCATCGGCCGAGACCGCCACTGAACTCGCCGAGGCTTTGTCACCGTCAAGAACGAGAACCGCGCGGCAAAAGCCGCGCCGGAGCTCCCGGCGCCTGCCGTGAAGGTTGGCCCGGCTGAGGACATCCAGGGCCTCCTTGCTCTGCCCATAGCCCTTGCCTTCCAAGGCATCTCGAGCTGCCCGCTGAGCGCGCTGCCACTCTCCCCGAACCAAGCACTTCGTGCCGAGCTCCAGAGAGGCACGATAGCGAGCCAGTTGCTCAGCTTGGCCGGTGTGGGCCGTCGGCTGGACCAAAGCCCAGGGACACTTAGGCCCGATGGGCAATGCGCACAGCCGCAGAATCTTGTCGGCGTGAGCAGAGGCACAACCCCCGAACAGCGCCCATCCCCCATCGGCAGACAGAGCCACCAACATCCCAGGCGTCTGCGCCTTCATGGTCCGCACGCATCGGCCGCGGGCTACCTCCCACAGGCGAAGCGACCGATCATTCCCCGTCCCCAAAGTGGACAGGACCCATCGACCGTCGGCAGACAGCGCGTTAAGACCGCGCGTCTTGAACGTCTGCAGGCACACCCCGCTGCCCATCTCCACCTGCCGGACGGTGTCGTGAAAATCTGACGAGACCGCCCACGCACCATCATTGGAAAGGGCCAGAGACCTCGGTACTTCCCCCACGACGACTCGTACGCAACGACCACTGGCCACTTCCCATAGGCGAAGGGTGTTGTCGGCGCTTCCCGATAGTGCCCACTCCCCGTCGGCGGAAAGAGCCAAGCACCGCACCTGATCCGTGTGGCCAGAGAAATAGCCTAAGTCACAGCCCAGTGTCGGACGACGATCCACGTCCCATAGCCGCAATAAGCGGTCATTGCCTCCGGCAAAAACCACGCGCCGACCATCCGCCGAGAGCGCGGCCAGGGCCACCGACTTCTCCTCGCCCTCGTAGATGTGCAGGGGATCCGATCGGCGCGCCAATTCCCGAGCCTGATCCAACGCGGCGCTGGCCTCCGGCGGTACTGGTTCTTCGCGGCACGCCAGCTCCAGTTCTCTGACTGCCGCTTCGCCGTCGCCACGCTCCAAATGCACCAGGCCAACCAAGTGACGACCTCGCCCGCCTGAGCGGCTCCCCGCCGTGGCGTCACGCAGCGCCGCCAGCAATCCCTCGTCGGTGAGCTTGCCCGTCCGCCACAGCCACAGGCCGCGGTTGTACTGACACTCGACATGGCCAGGCTCGAGTGACAGACCCTGGTCAAAGACACCCAGCGCCGCTTCCGCCCTCCCTAGATCCAGTAACGACAGTGCCCGGTTATTCAAGGCATCCGACCGCGACTCCGCCGGCGCGGGCTCGGGGCGTGGGTGCTCCTCGGCCACCTCACGGTGGTAGAGATCCAACAAGCGTCGGCTCACCTCGCCTGCGCCGCTGGGCCGCCCCTCCAGATCGGACGTCAGGCACTCTCCCAGCAAAACCCGGAGGGCCTCTGGCATCTCCGGAAGTGCCACCCCTTGGATCCGCAGTTGAGCTACCTGCTTCAGCACCTCCGGCGCTGCGACTCCGCTCTGCCAGCAGACTTCCCCCACAAACATCTCCAACACGCTCACCGCCCAACTCCACAGGTCTGTCTTGCGGGAGAGCGGCTGGCGGTTGGCCTGTTCCGGCGAACAATAGGCCGGCGTGTACCCACCTGCGCTCACCAGCAGGCTCCGCCCTGCGGCCGCCGCCGCCGGTTCCGCCGTGACCACCCGCGCCCGGGCCAGGCCAAAGTCTGTCAGCTTCGCCGTGCCGTCGGGCGACATCATCACGTTGGCCGGCTTCACATCTTGGTGGATCAGGCCACCCTCGCGCTCATGTGCGTAGTGCAATCCCCAAGCCATCTGAATCGCAATATCCAGAATCCGCTGGAGCGCCGCCTGCCGCCCGCCTTCGTAGAGCCGCCTCTTATCGATCCAGTCCTTGAGGCTGCCGCCCTCGACGTACTCCGCGAACACTCGCGGGATGCCGCCCAGGGTGCGAACATAGTGGCAACTGACAATGTGCGGATGCAGGCCAAGGTCGATCCACGTCTCGCACTCGCGGGCGAAGTCCTCCTTCTGCGCCTCGGTTTCAAAGTGCTCTGCACGCGGACTCTTGACCGCAAGGTCGGTGTTCCAGCCCCGGTGATGCACGCGATAGACCAGCCCCATCCCGCCGCTGTCGTGCACCTGCTTCACTTCATAGAGATTCAGGATGACATCGCCCACCTGGAGCACCTGTGGAACCTCCGTTTCGGATGCATACCGGCGACCGCCAGGTTCGCTTGGCACTTCCCCTGCGACCGTGGGTGAGGCAACGAAGAACTTGCCGCCGCATTCGGGGCAGACCACGTTGCGGTCCCAGTACTGCGGTCCCAGCTCGAACCGTGCGCCGCACTGCGGGCACTTGGCGTCAACGCTCTCCATCGCGTCCCCCGGCGTCTGAAACTGCGATGAGCAGCACGGTCACGTTGTCTTTGCCCCCGGCTTGGTTGGCGGCGGCGACTAGGCGTTCGCATTGGGCCGGCAGCGAGCCGGTCGCTTCGAGGAGCGTGTGGATTTGCCGGTCCTCGAGCATGCCGGTGAGGCCATCGGTACAAAGCAGAAGCTGATCGCCCGGCTCGAGTTTCAGAGAGCGGGTCTCGGGGAGCGGTTCGCCTTGCATCCCCACGCTGCGGGTCAGGCGGCCCCGGGCCGGGTGCATCGCCACTTCATCGGGGCTAATGTCCCCAGAGTCGAGCAGCAGTTGAACCAGGCTGTGATCGCGGGTCAACCGCTTGAGTTGGCCCCGCCGCAAGCGGTAGGCCCGGCTGTCGCCCAAGTGCGCCAGGATCGCCTCGTTATCCCGCAACAAGACACACACGACCGTCGAACCCATGCCGTCGAGCCCCGGCTCATTCTCGGTCTGCTGACGGAGTTGGCGGCTGAGCGTGGCCAGGGCTTCCCCCATCCGCCGTCTGGTCCCGGTTCCCGGCGGGTTGCTGCCCGGGTCCAGAGCCTGACGCACCAGGCGCGGGAGGGTTGCCACGACGATCCGCGAGGCGAGCTCTCCTGCCGCCTCACCCCCCATCCCGTCGGCCACCACGAACAGACCAAGCTCGGGATCGGCCGTCCAGTTGTCTTCGTTGGTCTGGCGGACCCGACCGCGATCCGTCAGGCCGGCATAGCGGATGACCGGTTTCATAGGGCCGCGAGCAACGCCTGCTTCAGGCTGGCCGCCGTCTTAAAGACGATCGCTGGCTTGTCGATCAAGGCTCGATCAATGACCGCGGCCAGACGGGCTGGAATGCCGGGGTCCCGGCGCCGGATCGGGACCGGCTGGGTCTCGAGCAGGGTCACCCAGACATCCTTCCCGGGAGGGAAATCCCGCGGCACGGCTCCCGTCAGCATGTTGTAGAGGCTCGCCGCGGCGGCCCAAACATCGACCTCGGGGCCGGCACGAAGGAAGTCGGTGACCTGCTGCCGCGGCATGAACAGGGGCTTGCCGGCCGTGTCCTTCGTGCGCGTGAGCCCGCTCAATCCGGCGGTGTCGAAGGCCTTGCTCAGGCCGTAGTCGGAGACCTTCGCGACGGTCACGCCCTGGACTTCGGTCAGGAGGATATTGTGCGGGCTGAGATCGCGATGGACCAGGCCGTGCCCTTCGACGTAGCGGCCGTCCTTGAGTCTCACGTTCGGGATGGTCGCGTGATGGGCATATTCGAGGCCGTCCAACACTTCGCAGGCAATCCCCACGGCCTCCTTGAGGGGCAGTCTTCCCCCTCGCCGCTCCATCAGTTTGTCGATACTGCCCAGTCGGCAGTACTCCATGGTGAAAAAGAACGTGCCCTGCGAGCAGCCGGACTCGCGGAACTCGACGACATGGCGGTGACGCAACGCTTCGGTGTTGGCGACCTCGCGCAGGAAGCGTTCCTTGGCCTGCGGGTTCATCGCTGCGCGGGGCAACATGACCTTCAACGCAACCTGCTCGCCCGAGCCTTCCTTGCGGGCCAGATAGACCGCCCCGAAACCGCCGTGGCCCAACTCGCACTCGAGGGTGTAACCCCGGATGGCCTGGAGCTCGCGTGCGCCCGCTCCGGCCTGCCCGAGCATTTTCCTCATGATCTCGAAGGGGTCGCGTTGGCACCGGGCGCAAACATACTCGCCCTGGCGGTGCGCTCCGACCTCGGCGGTCACGTCCCGGCCGCACCGGGCGCAGACTTTCGGCTTGCGCTTGGGGATTGCCGGGCGTCGGACCAGTTCGGCCTTCTTCCGGCAAGCCTCGCATTGGAGTACCCCCGGCAACCGTTCGGCCCGCCGGCGCTGGTCCTCGGGGATCTCGACCGCACACTCGGCGCATTGAGCCGGGGCGAACACCTCGACGCGGAAGACCGTCTCGCCCAGACGGAGCTCGTCGCCATGCTTGAGGTCGTGTTCCGGAAAGGCCAGCTTGGCGCCTTCCTCGGGCGTCATGCCTTGCTGGCGCTGGCCGATGGGCTTCCCGTTGACGGCGGTACCGTTCAGGCTGCCGAAATCGCGCACGCGGATATCGGGCGGGTTGATGTCCAACAAACAGTGGTGACGCGAGATGGTCTCGTGCACCTTGTCGTCCGGGATCCTCGGCGAGCAGTCGCTGGACCGCCCCACGACGCAGGACGAGGCTTCCTCGAAGACGAACTCCTGCCCGGCCAACGCGCCTTGGGTGATTCTGAGTGTGATCTTTGCAGGCATGTCCTGTATGGGTTCTTGAGGCGTGGCCTCGTTGTTTTGCAGGCTTCGAGCGATCGTTCACCCGTTTACTAACCCGCATGGTTCAGGATTCTGCGCGGGGTGCGTCGGAATCTCCGCCGTGGCTTGGGATTGGGCGAGTGTCACACCACCCTCGCCCCCGACGGCTTCGCGCTCGGGCTCCAACCGTGGGCGGCAACCGCCCGGCGGGTTTTCCCTGCGGATTGGCGCTGTCGGCTCATTCGGCCATGAACCGCCAGAGATCCTGGATTTCGGCGGCGATTTCCTCGTCCGAGGTGGCATAGAGCCGGATTTCCTGGCGGAGCAGGCGCTGATAGGCGCGGCGCGCGGTGATCACGCGGTTCTCGACATCCTTCTCGCTCAGGCCGTGACGCTGGGCCAGGTCGCGGAGCGACGGCGGTTCGGCACCTTCGAGCAAAGGCGCGATGACCCGTTGGTGAAGCAGCTCGAAGTGGGTCTGCTTCCCGGTGGCTTGGCACTCGATTTCGAGCGTGCGCAACACGCGCCGCACGAGCTCCCGCAGCCACTTCCAATGAAACGCCTCGTCCGGTGTCAGCGTGTCAGGCGGCAGTGCGGCGGCACCTGACTCGGAGGCCAGTTCATCGATCGGCACGAAACCTCGAGCGGGGTGCCGAATCCGCGCGTGGGCGTCCCGGTAGGCATTGGCCAGGAAGCGCTGGAGCGACTTGAGCAAGAAGTTGCGAAATCGTCCCCGGGCGGGGTCAGCCCGGGCAAACAGGTCCCTCGCCAGCGCCCTCAGGAAGAACTCCTGTACCAGGTCCTGGGCCTGTTCGTCGTTGTACCGCTGCCGCCGGACGTAGACGTACACTGGCCGCCAGTAGCGCTGGGCAAGGTATTCGAGGGCCTCCCGCCGCGCCGCACTGACGTCGCCTTGGAGCGCCTCGAGGCGGCTCCAGTGTGTGCGCGGAAAGGCCGCCTGACCGGCGTTGCTTCCCTCTGCCGTCGAGTTGCCCTCAGGACCGCGTGTTGCCATGGCAATGTTCCGCCGCGGATGACAGCAGAGCCCGCGACGGAATGCAATCCGAAGGCGCCCCGCGGGCTGTGGAACCAGGGCTGCTCTGAGCTCGAGGCAAAGCCTCGGAGCATGGCTGGGCGGCCGCTGGCCACCCGTACTTCATCAACGACGATACCGGTGGCTGTGGGCGGAAAGCGAAGACCGTTTGCGCGATGCATCACGCGGCACGCGCGAGGCAATTCAGCTCCAGCGGAGCCACCGTTACTATGGCAACAAAGTGCGTGTCGAAGATCGTCAATGAGACCCCGTGGTGAATCATGAAAAACCGATACGCCTGAAGGATGGCTCCGTCAGTCTCCATCCTGTCATGCCCGCACCGGGGTCGGTCCCGGAATGATTCCACCCGAGACTTCCGCGAAAAAAACTGTCAGAACCGGCCGGCACCGGCCGTAACACTCCACATGAATGCAAACGCGACAGGGGCCACTGGCCAACACTGGGTGCGACCCAAGACGCTGGACGCTCCGCCCGCAGCAGCAGTCCGTATGCCCGCCACGACAGTGGCAACCCGAGCTTGACGCCATCGCGGCGCAAAGTACACATGCACTCTCAACCAGCCATTACAGTGCGCGCCGACAACAACGCCGACCCGAGCGAGGGGAACCCTCGACGCTGCAGCCGCGTGTCCACTCGACCCTGGTCGGTCTGCTCAAAGTCTCGCCTATGAACAGCGCCAGCAATCCGTTGCAGATTCTCAAACTCCGCCTCTTGGTCGGTTTTCTCGGCGAGAAACGCCAGGCCAACTGGTGGGACTGTGCGTTTCTTTCGCCAACCGGTCATCGCTTTCTACAAACCACCTTTCCGCGGACCGCTGTCGAAGCCGCTCTTCGCTCAACCTGTCACGCGGCGAGATCACTCCATGACTCCCGCATGGGCCGGGTCGGTTTGTTTCACCTCTTCCGTCTCCCCGTCGAGAAAGAGGACATCGTCGAATCGCTCGTCCACGAGGTCCGAGGCTTCGACGTTTCCGCGTGGATCGCCTCAACCGAGGCCGCGCTTGCTGAACTGGGCTCGCTGGCAAAAACCAAACTTTCGGCGCCAGCCGGCCCGGTTCAGATCGGAACGCCGAAGACCATTTTCACTCCCACCGCCATGTCGGAATTGGCGGCGCATTACCATTCCGCCTTTGCCGGGGGCTTCCAGTGCTTCCCTTACTTTGCGCCCTAGCTGCATGGACACCCCCAGACCATACACCACCCAACTCCAGGCTGGCCTTGGCATGGTCCGCGAGACCATCAGCATCCTCCGTCTGTGGGAACCGGGCGACACCACCGTTTCCTTGGCAAACAAAGCCATCGCACAAGGTGTCTTCTCGCGCAGCACCGCCCGGCGCACCCTCAACCTCGTCCGGGAGATGTTCGCCCCCCGTTTTCTCCGTGAGGCCGGCAGGTCTGCTCAGGTCCTCAAGGTCCTGGTCGAAGCCAAAGTCCCGCTCGATGACCTCACCCAACTCTTTTTCCTGCACACCGCGCGCGCTGTGAGCTGCCACGGTAGTTT
>Ga0194126_10000509_pt1 | contig 65170 bp, 50 predicted proteins | sample TA2KigC150mmetaG_FD_148641 | JGI IMG/M metagenome (GOLD analysis project Ga0194126, IMG submission 148641) | Freshwater microbial communities from Lake Tanganyika, Tanzania - TA2015035 Kigoma Deep Cast 150m | ecosystem: Environmental > Aquatic > Freshwater > Lake | place: Tanzania: Lake...
TGCGAAAGATCCCTACTTGTCCAGCTCCACCTTCGGGCATCCCGCCCCGTCGAGCGTGACGGTTCCGGAGAGCCCCTGTTCGGCGAGCTGCCGTTCGATGTCGGCGATCACGTCGGCGTCGGTCATTCCCGGCGTGCGGCGCACCTCGATCCGGACGCATGTCGGATCCGTCCCACTCTCCGTTTCGCAACGAATCTCAGGGATTCCCGGATTCCCTTCTGCAGAGGCGCGGACGCAGATCCGCGCGCGTCCATCTTCCCTTGAAACGTCAACCTCCGCGCCGATCGCTCCCTTCATCTCCTTTGCGATCTCCGCGACCGCCTCCGCCCCGGGAGTCATTCCCGAGAGCGTGAAGGCTACGTCGTGCCCGACCGTCTTCTCGTACGAGATGGGAACGAACAAGAGGACGGCGGCGATCGCGCAGCCGGCAAGGCCGGTGGCGAGCCGCGGTCGATCGATAATCCCCCGCGTGAGCTTCATGACCACACCTCTCTTCTTTCGGTTCGCGATCCACTCGATCCAAGACGTCGATGTTTCCGAGAAGGACGGCAGGTCGCGACGGCTCGCCGCGCGAAGCGCCTCGATGTCCACGGAGTAGGCTTCCTTCCGTCCGACGTCTGTTCCTTCATACCGGACTCTTTCATCCATCGTTCGTCTCCAGTGGAGGGAGGCATTCGGTTGCGTGCCAGGTCGGCCTCGCCGAATCGCCTCGCGCCGCCGTGCCCGTCGCGGGCTTTCTCTTTCGCCGCACGGGCCCTGCACCTTCCTCGTGAAACCCGAGCCTCTCGTAGAACCGGCGGAGCTTCTCGCGACCGCGCGCGATCCGAGACTTCACCGCCGGCACGGAGGCTCGTTGGAGAACCGCGATCTCTTCGACCGGAAAGTCCTCGAGCTCGAAGAGAACAACGGCCTCGCGTGGGAGCGCGGGCAGCCGCGCGAGGGCTCCCGAAACCCGCCGCGCCCGCCGCCGAACGGACCGCTGTTGGGAGGGTTCACGAGTGCCGATGATCTGGAGTGGAGGCCGAGCATGTCTTCTCTGCCATCTCACGTGCAAGTTTTTTCGCACAAACGCGTTGTGGGGATCCCGCGGCGGCTCGGCGATCCCTGCCGGCGGGCACGCGGATTGCGGACCTGCCGGGGAGAGGGGTGACCGTGAGGCGGAAGAAGACATCCCAGCGCCTCTTGGAGATGATCCAGGGGCCGGAGGTTCGCGCGGCGCTCCCGCTCGCCGTGCGGACGTTTGCGCTCGTCGCGGTCGGCATCGTGTCCGCCAGAGGTTTCCTCGCCGTCTTTCGCCGGGTTCTCGTCTCGCTTCTCGGGTCGGGTCTTCCCTAAGCGCAGTCCGCTAGAAGCTTCTCTGTTGGTTTTTCGGCCGGCAACGTGAGACGCCCTCTTGCGCCGGGCGCACGTCATGCCGCCGGTTCGGCAGGGCCGGGCGTGCTCCCGACCGCGCCGTCGACGGATGGACGCCGAGCCGTGTCCCCTCCTATTGGTCGCACGCCGATTCCCAAGAAGCCTTGGTTGCTCCATCCACCGGTTCCGCTTATGTTCCGTGCGAGTGAATCGGCAAGTGCGGTCATACGTACCGATGTCCGCTTCAACCAAACGATAGGAAGCGGCTCGTTGCGGAAAGGAGAAACAGGATGGCCAGGATCGCGTTCAAGGGACAGCCGGTCGAGACGATCGGCACTCTGCCGAAGGTGGGGAGCGCGGCTCCCGATTTCAAGCTCGTGAAGACCGACCTCTCGGAGGCGTCGCTCGGCGACTTTGCGGGGAAGCGCGTCGTGCTCAACATCTTTCCGAGCCTCGACACGCCGGTCTGCGCAACGTCGGTCCGGCGTTTCAACCAGGAGGCCGGGAAGCTCGCGAACACGGTCGTGCTCTGCGCGTCGATGGACCTCCCGTTCGCGCACGGGCGTTTCTGCACGACCGAAGGACTGAAGGACGTGCGCGGCGTCTCGGACTTCCGCTCCGGTTCCTTGGGCAAGAACTACGGCGTGCGAATCACCAGCGGACCGCTTGCGGGACTTCTCTCTCGCGCGGTCGTGGTGATCGACGAGAAGGGGAAGGTCGCCCACACCGAGCAGGTGCCGGACATCGTCCAGGAGCCGAACTATGACGCGGCGCTCGCGGCGCTCTCGGGTTGATTCTCTCCCGGACTTCCCGGCGGTGTTCCCGCGGAATGCCTTGATCGGCGGGGTGGCCCCCTCCATCCCGCCGATGAGTCCGTTTCCGAGAAGACCGCAACCACTTGTTGCGCAATAGAATACGACACGCGCCCCTCTCGCGCCTTCGGCCCGCGCGGGCACCCGGTTCCAACCTGTACCCTCCGCCTCGTCGGTTGCGGAGCCCACGCACGCCGGCCTTGAGTGAAGAGAGGCGGTTGCGGTACAATAAGCCTCGAAGCTCGCTCCCTTCCCGCCGTGTTCCGGACAAAGGCCCGCCCGGGGCCGAAAGGAGATCGTGGTGCGACTTGCCACCGTTCTCGCGACCGCTCTTCTTGCGCTCTCCGTTCTTGCCGCGCAAGCGGGGACCATCCACCCGATGCTTGAGGCGCGAATGGATGTTCTCCGCGACGGAGAGCCGATCAGCGTTCTCGTTCACATGACCGAACAGGCGCCGATCGCCGAGCTGAACCAGCACCTCAAGACCGAGCGGTCGACGATGGCCGAGAGGCATCGGCGCGTGATCGAGGCGCTCAAGACCGCCGCCAAGAGCCAAGAGCCGCTCGCCGCGCAGCTCGAGTCCTCGAAGGGAATCGGCGGCGTGGTCGGCTACACGCCCTACTGGATCTCGAACCTCTTCGTCGTGTACGCCACGAAGGACGCCATCTACGAGATCGCTGCGCGAAGCGACGTGGACTTCGTGGAGCCGAACTTCACCGTGAGCCTGATCAAGCCGGTGGGGACTCCGGAGCTCGGCTCGAGCGAGGAAACGCCGGCTCTGCGCGGGATCGGCGTCCCCCCGGGGATCCGGGCCGTGCGCGCGGATCAAGTTTGGTACGAGCTCGGCGTCAACGGAAGCGGGCGCCTCATCGGCAGCCTCGACACGGGCGTCGACGGCAACCACCCCGCCCTCGCGAGCCGCTGGCGCGGAACGCACGCGCGGTGGCAGGAGTGCTGGTTCGACGTGCTCGGCTCGGGCGGGACAACGTTCCCTACGGACACGCACAGCCACGGAACGCACACGACCGGGACGATGACCGGGATGGCGCCGGACGACACGATCGGGGTCGCGTGGGGCGCCGAGTGGATCGCCTGCAACGCGATCAACCAGGGGGTCGGGAGCGAGTTCGACAACGACATCATCAAGGCGTTCCAGTGGTTCGCCGACCCGGACAGCAATCCGAACACGATCGACGACGTTCCCGACGTCGTGCAGAACTCGTGGGGGATCAACGAGGGGTTCCCGGGCGGCTACACCGACTGCGATTCCCGCTGGTGGGCGGTGATCGACAACTGCGAAGCGGCGGGAGTGGCGACGATCTGGTCCGCCGGCAACGAGGGATCGGGCGCGCAGACCCTTCGCTCGCCCGCCGACCGCGCGACCACGCTGACCAACGCTTTCTCGGTCGGCGCGGTGAACGCGACGAACTACTCGTGGCCGTATCCGATCGCGGGCTTCTCGAGCCGCGGGCCGACCGGTTGCACCGTCCCCGCCGATCGCAAGATCAAGCCGGAGGTCGTGGCGCCCGGCGTCAGCGTCTACTCGTCGGTTCCGGGCGGCGGCTACCAGCAGAGCGGATGGGACGGGACCTCGATGTCGGGGCCGCACGTCGCGGGAACCATCGCGTTGATGCGCCAGGCGAACCCGAACCTTGACGTCGATACGATGAAGATGATCCTTATGCAGACCGCAAGGGACGAGGGGACCGCGGGCGAGGACAACACGTACGGGCACGGGTTCATCGACGCGTATGCGGCCGTTCTCGCCGCGGTGGAAGGATACGGGCGGATCGAGGGGGTCGTGACGAACGGAAGCTACGGCAACGGTCCGCTTCCGGGCGCCGAGGTCGTGCTCGATGGGACCGGCTACCGCTGGCTGACCGCGGCGAACGGCTCCTACGGCGGCTTCGCGGAGGAGGGAACCTACACGGCCCGGGCGTCCCTCGCGGGGTTCGCTCCGCTTGAGATCCTCGTCGAGATCGTTTCCAACGACACCACGGTTCAGAACTTCGCTCTGACCGACATCGCGGGCCCCGCGATCACCGAGGTCTCCGAGCCGTTCGCGACCACCGACGAAACGGGACCCTACGCGATCGGCGCGAACGTCGAAGACTACAGCACCGTGGCCTCGGCGAGCCTCTTCTATCGGGTGGCCGGCGGTTCGTGGGTCGAGGTTCCGATGACGCGCGGCCGCGCGCTCTACGAGGGATCGATTCCCGGCGCACCCGCGAACACCCAGATCGATTACTACGTGTGGGCGGAGGACGGCATCGGGCTCTCTTCCGTGAACCCGTCCGGAGCGCCGGCGGCCTTCTACTCGCTCTTCATCACCGAAACGATGTACGCGCACAACGCGGAAGATCCGGGCGACGCGAACTGGATGCTCGGAATGCCGGGGGACGCGGCGACCACCGGGATCTGGGTGCGCGTCGACCCGAACGGAACGTCGTACAACAGCGTGCCGATGCAGCCCGAGGACGACCACACGCCGGCGCCGGGCGTGAAGTGCTTCGTCACAGGACAGGGGAGCGTGGGAGGCGGCGCGGGAGATGCGGACGTCGACAACGGCTGCACGACCCTTCGGAGCCCGATCTTCGACCTCAGCGACGCGAGCATGGCGTTCGTGCGCTACTGGCGATGGTACGCCGAGGGAGGGAACTCCACCGACGACCAGTTCGCCGTGGACGTCTCCGACGACGGCGGCACGACGTGGGTCCCGCTCGAGCGCGTCCCGTCGATCGCGAACACGTGGACGGAGGTAGCGGCGAACGTTTCCGACTTCGTGGATCTCACGCATCAGGTGGTCTTCCGGTTCGTGGCGTGCGATCTCAACACGCAAGGGCTCACCGAGGCGGCGATCGACGACTTCGCCGTCGAGACCTTCCAGGCGATCGACACGGACGTCGCGGCCGCGGCGGACGGAATCCGCGCGACCGAGCTTTTCGCGAGCCGTCCGAACCCGTTCCGCGCGGGAGGCGAGGTCTCGATCCGGTTCCAGCTTCCCCGCGCCGAGAATGTCGAGGTGAAGATCTACGACCTCAGCGGGCGCGTCGTTACGACGCTCGCCGAGGGGCGTTTCGCCGCGGGCGAACACCGTCTCGCTTGGGACGGGCGCGACGCGGACGGCAAGGAAGTCGCTTCAGGTGTGTACTTCTATCGCATGAAGAGCGACACGCGGACGGAGAGCCGCCGCCTGACGATCCTGCGGTAGACGATCGCCCGAGCGGAAGAGACGACGCCCGGCCGGAACCCCTTTCCGGCCGGGCTTTCGTTCACCCCAAGCCGATCGAAGCGCGTCGGGTGTTCTCCTCGCAGGGGTGCGGGGCGAGTGCGTGAACCCGCGAGTTTCCCTACCGACGGCTCGCCGAACGGGCGCGGGCCTCTTCGTGAAGCCACTCGTTCAGGGCGCCCGCGACATCGCCGAAGCGGGTGAGCTTCGCTTTCGCCTTCTTCTTCGTCAGCTCCGCGTGAAGGCCGTCGTCGACGAACGCGAGGATGCGGCAGATGCACGACTCGCCGTCGACGAGGCGCCAAGGGAACGCGCCGATCACGGCGCGCCGGTTCAGAAGAAGATCGATGTCGCCGCCGAGGCACTCGGCGTGAACGATCCCGTGATTGAACAGCTCGAGGTGCATGAGCTGGTACTTCGAGTCGTCGAAGAAGTCGTCGAGCGGCTTGCCGTGCTTCTTCCGAAAATGCGTGTCCGCCTCTTTCGCCTGCCGCGGCATCCAGTTCCGGATGATCGTGTTCATCGGGTGGTCGGCGCTCCCGCAGTCGACGCCGAGCCAGCGGAGCTTCTTCGCACGGCACCATTCGGCGAACTCCCGGTCCGGACCCGGGTGCTTCACCATGTAACGGATCTCATCCGCCGCCGGCTGGTCCCATCCGAAGTGGTGGTAACCGGTGTGGATGACGAGGATGTCCCCCTCGCGCACCTCGACCCGCTCCTCGACCATGCGCGAGGTGTAGACGTCGTAGTCTCCCGCCGCGTCGGAAAGATCGACGACGACCCCTTCATGCATCAGGTAATCGAGATCGAGCGAGGCGATGTCCTTCCCCGGCGTGTGGAAGTGGATCTCGCCGTCGAGGTGCGTGCCGACGTGGTTCGAGTGGGTGAGGATCTGGCCGTTCGCTCCGTTCGGCGCGAGACGCTTGAAGTACTTCATTTGAAGCGGCTCGTAGGTGGGCCACGCGGGCGTGCCGATCCCGAGCGGGATGGAGAGATCGATGGGGCGCATCAGGACCTCCTTGTTTCTTCTCTTCGCGCCGCGCAATGCTCGGCGAACGCGAGGAGGGCGTCGTGAAAGCACTTCCAAGGCGGGCGCACGAGCCCCGCGCCGACCTGCCCGATGCCCGGTTCCCGGTGGGCGATGCCCGTGTTGATCGTCGGGAGGAGGTTTCGTTCCTCGACCTTTCGAATGTCGATGCCGACCGGCGTTCCCGCGAAGCCGAGCGCGGGGATCGCGAAGGCGCCGTTCGCGCCGATCGCGATTCGGCGCATCGCGCGCGTCGTTTGAAGAGCGTCTTCGGCCGATCCGCCGACGAACTGAACGATCGCCGGAGCGGCCGCCATCGCGAAGCCGCCGAACCCCGCCGTCTCGGTGATCGAGGAATCGCCGATGTCCGCGTTCGCGTCCCCCTCTCCGAAGCCGGGGAAGTAGAGGCCGCGGACCGTCTCGGCGGGCGCGGTGAACCAGCGCCCGGGCATCGAGGCGAGCCGGATCCCAAAGTCGGTTCCGTTCCTCGCCATCACCGAGACCATCGACGACAGCGTTTCCCCCTCCGCCGCGAGGAGCATGCACTTCGCCGCCGGCATCGAAAGGTTCAGGAAGAAATGATCGTTTCCGTGGATGAACGCGAGGGCGCGCGCGGCTCTCTCCCGGTCCGCGGCCGCGCGCACGATCGCGGGGGCAAGCTCCCGGAAGAGAAGCGAGGTGGCGGCGCGGTTCCGGTTGTGTCCCTCGTCCCCCATCTGGAGGGCTTGCGCGAGGAGAGCCTTGAGGTCGATCGGACCGCGCGCGGCGAGCGCGTCCGCGAGAAGCGGCGCGAGATCGTCGGATAGATATCGCAGCCGCGCGATCACATCCTCGGAGAACGCGCCGTAGCGGAGGACCTTCCCGAGCCCCTCGTTCAGCGTGGAGAAGGCGCGGTTTCCGCGGCCCGCTCCTTCCCCGTCCTCGACGATCCAGACCGGCATCGACGGCGTGACGAGACCGGCCATCGGTCCGACCGCTCGGTGTTCGTGGCACGGCTCGAAGCGAACGCCTCCCGCCGCGGCGATCCTCTCCGCTTCTGCCGCGCTCTTCGCTCGGCGCTCGAAGAGGAGGCCGCCGATCACCGCGCCCCGCATCGGGCCGCACATCCGCTCCCACGCGACGGGCGGACCGGCATGAAGAAAGAGATCGTCGGCCATGCCGGGGATCGTCTCTCTCGCGACGCCGATCCCGACGAGGCGGGGGCGGCTTTCGAGAAGACGCGCGAGCGCGCGTTCGTTCGCCGCGTCGATCGCGGGGCCGAGGGGTTCGGAGAGAAGCGCGCGGAGAGCGGCGATGCGCGCGGCGTCGCCTCCGGCGGGGGGGAGGAAGGGGACCCGCGCGACCCTCGCGCCGGACGCCTCGGGCGCGCGCGCGACGCTGTCGATCCCGAGATGGACGACCTCGATCGGACCGGCAAGAAGCGCGCGCGACGCGGCACGATCGTTCATGGGCGCCCGCCTCCTTGCAGAAGCTCCGCGGCCGCGCGGGCCGCGCGCGCCGCGCTCGCCGCAACGAGAACGCCGGCTTCGCGGAGAACCCTCTCCTGACGGTCTCGGTCCTGCGGATCGTCCGCCGCGCCGGCGACCGAAGAGACGATCTCGAGTCGCGCTCCCTTTCTCGCGGCGCGCGCCTTCTCGATCGCCGCGGCGATCTCCGGAGCCGGATCCGGATGCGCTCCGTCGCCGAGAACGAGATCGAGAAGAAGAAGGCCGATCGACGGATCGGCTCCCGCGCTTCGGATGAGATCGCAGCGGACGGTCGGGTCGATCATCGGGTGCGGCTTCCCGATCGTGTAGAAGTCTTCCCCGAGGTCGACGAGGAGATGCTCCGTCCCCTCGATCGGCCGCCCCGCGGGGAGCGGATGATTCGGCGTCCTCGCCTCGATTCCGCGGAGGGCGAGCGCGTGCTTCGCCTCCGCCGCAAGGGACCCGCCGCCGAAGAGCCCGAGAAGCCGCCCGCGGACCGGGTCCTTCTCCCGAAGAGCCGCTTCGAGCGATCGGTCCGATTCCTCGAGGAAGGCGCTTGCGTCCGCCGCGCGAGACGCATACGCCGCCGCCGCGGCCGCCGCTTCGTCGATCGAGCCCGCGTACACCACTCCTTCCTCGGGAGGCCGCCCTGCTTCTCCGAGGAGGCGGACGATGCACGGCTTCCCGATCCCGGCGAGAAGACCGTGAAGGCGCCTGGCGACCTCGAGGTCCGGGTTCTTCGCGATGAGAAGAATGACCTCGGTCGCCGCGTCCTCCGCGAGAAGGCGGAGGCCGAGCTCCGCGGTGCGTCCGTTCACCGCCCTCGAGAGATCGCGCCCTCCGGTTCCGATCGCGTGCGAGATCCCGACCCCCATCCGGTCGAGGAGACAACTCGCCTCCTGGATGCCGGTCCCGGACGCGCCGACGATGCCGATCGGACCTCGGCGCACGCGGTTCGCGAACCCGAGACCGACGCGCGCGAGGATCGCGGTCCCGCAGTCGGGTCCCATGAGAAGAAGCCCGAGGCGCCGCGCGCGATCCTTGAGCTCAATTTCATCCTCGAGCGAAACATTGTCGCTGAAAAGAAAGACGTGGCGTTTCTCGTCGAGCGCGCGGTGCGCGACGAACGCCGCGTACGCGCCCGGCACCGCGATCGACACGAGGTTTGCGGCCGGCCGATCGGCGAGCGCCTCGGAGAGGCTCCCCGGAGCGGCCTCTCCCACGGGCGTCGCCGCCTCGGAGGCTTCCCCTCGGAGCGTCGCGTCGAGCGCCTCCTCCGCCGCCTCGAGGTCCGTCTCCCGTTCGCCCCGAAGCGCGGCGACGAGGTCGAGCGGCGTGATCTCCGCCTCTCGGCCCAAGCGGAAACCCGCGCGCGCAAGAAGATCGATGTTCATCGGCGTCCCCATCAGAACCTCGGCCTCGCGGATGCCGGGAATGGACTTCAAGGCATGCGCCGCCGCCATGAGCCGCGCGGAGTCGTGATAGGCCCCCTTCCGGATCAGCACGCGCTCGGTCATGCGGCACTCTCTTGATGATCGAAGGATCGCGCGAGCCCGAGCGCTCCGTCGATGAGATCGGCGCCGGTGCGGGCGCCGATCGCGGCGAGGCGAAGGGATCGCGCGGCGACCTCGGAAAGGGGCGCGCGCGGATCCCCGAGGATCGAGACGAAGGCGATCAGCGCCTCGGGAAAGCGGCGGCCCGATGCGTGGAGAAGCATCTCGCGGGCGACGGGGGTCGTGTGCCCGCGGGGAACGCGCCCGAGCGCGCCGAGGTAGGTGGAGACCGCCTCGCGAGCGATCCGGCCGCCGCGCGAGAGATGAAGAGCCGCCGCCGCGAGCCCGACGAGACGGTCGTCTCCGCTCGGCGTGAGGCCGGGGCCGAGGCCGGAGAGGGCGAGGATGCGGCCTCGATACGCCTCTTCGCTCACGCATCCCCCGAGGAGCCGCGCGGCGATCTCCTCTTCCGCCGCCGGTTCCGGGAACGGAGCGGAAGGCGGGGGAAAGAACTCGACATGAGCACGAAGCGCCTCGCGGGAAAGGGCGATCTTCTTCTCGGGAAGCTCGAGCGAAATCCCGGGGCCGCGAAGGAGAAGAGCGCGCGCGCCTTCGGCATCGGCGATCCGAAGCGTTCTCTTTCGAAAGGAGACGGTCGATCCCTCGCGGGGGAGCGGAACCCCACGGGGAAGCGCGGCCGAGAGCGGAACAAGATCCTTGAGGGATGAAAGAAAAGTGAGCGCGGGGCCCTCCCGATCGTCCGGCCGGAGAACCGCGGCGTGCGCGAAGACCCGCTCCACCCGCCCGCGCCACTCGCTCGTCCTTCTCGCGAGGGCGGCGTCGAATCGGTCGACGACATGCGGCGGCGATCTCACCCGCCCTTTTCCTTCCTCTTGAGGGCGGCCCGCACTTTCTCCGCCGTGATCGGGAGATCGAGGATCCGGATCCCGCAAGCGTCGAAGAGCGCGTTCGCGACCGCGGCGGGTGTCGGGATCATCGTGTGCTCGCCGATCCCGCGCGCGCCGAGAGGCCCGTCCGCTTGCGGCGTCTCGACGAAATCCAGCCGGATCTCGCGGGGGAGGTCCTCAGTCGTCGGGATCTTGTAGTCCACGAGAGATGCGTTCGCGACGCGGCCGCTCGCCGGATCGACGACGAGTTCCTCCATCATGCCGGTGCCGAGCCCCTGCACGACGCCTCCGTAGAGCTGTCCCGCGATCATCGCGGGATGGATCACGCGCCCCACGTCGTAGCACGCGGCCACGCGGTCCACCGTGTATTCTCCCGTTTCCGGATCCACGGTCACATCCACCGCTTGCGCGCCGAACGTCCACTTCGCGACCGGCTTCGGGCTCTGGCTCGTCTCCGGATCCAGATGGATCAACCCTTCTGGTATGAATGATCCGGCGGCCGCGACCGGCCCTCCGATCGTGTGCCCGTCCGGGAACTGGTATCCCATCGCGAGCTTCGTGATCGGGATCGAGCGGCCGCTCTTCGCGTGGACGACGTTCTCCTCCTCGACTGCGAGCTCCGAGGCGGGGACGCCGAGCGTCTCAGCGGCGGTCGCGAAGAGCTGATCGCGAATCTTCTCCGCGGCGCGGAAGATCGCGTTCCCCGTCGCCCACGATTGCCTCGAGGCGACGGTCTGCCAATCGTACGGGAAGGAATCGGTGTCCGGGTTGCCGCGCACGCGAACCTTCTCGATCGGCATGTTCATCGCTTCGGCGGCGAACTGGGCCGCGACGGTCTTGAGGCCCTGTCCGATGTCGATCCCGGAGATCAGAACCTCGAGAGTTCCGTCCTCCGCGTACTTGAGAAGAACCGACGAGGCGGCGTCGTTCGGCATCGCCGGGGCCTTCACCGCGCAGGCGATCCCCTTCCCCCGGTTCGGAGAGCGGGGGCGGTTCTCGCGCATCCCGATCATCTCGGCGACCCGGCGGATGCACTCGTCCACGCGCCCGGCCTCTTCGCCGAGCACCTCGCCGGTGACGGTCGACTTGCCGGGTCCGAGGCAGTTCAAGAGGCGGAAATCCGCCGGATCCATGCCGATCTCGCGGGCGACGATGTCCATCTGCTGCTCGAGAGCCCAATGAATCTCCTGCATCCCAAACCCGCGGTACGCGCTTCCGACCGGACGGTTCGTGTAGACGCCGATCGAATCGCCCTCTACGTTCGGGAACTCGTACGCGCCGCCGCAGGTGTACCCCGCGGCACGCACGATGTTCACGCCGTAGCCGCCGTAGGCTCCGCAATCCCAAAGATAGTGCATCTTTTGGGCTTGAACCTTTCCGCTCCGGTCGATCCCGGTCGTCAACGTGGCGGTGAGTCCTTGGCGGACGACGGTCCCGTAGAACTCCTCCGGTCGGTCGATGAGAAGCCGCACCCAGCGGCCTCTCGCCTTCATCGCGAGCGCGACCGCGATCGGCTCGATGCCGATGCCGGCCTTCCCGCCGAACCCGCCGCCGACCGCGGGAACGCGGACGGAGATGTCCCCGTGCGGCATCGAGAAGCAGGCGGCGAGGAGGTGTCGGACCGTGAAGGGGCTCTGCGCCGACGTGTGGACTTCGATCCTTCCCGAGAGGTCCGCGCGGGCGACCGCGACGTGAGTCTCGAGCGCGACATGCTGCACCTGCGGCACCGCGAACGTGTTCTCGAACACACAGGCGCACTTCGCCAGCGCTCTCCGGTAGTCCCCTTTCCGCACCTTGAGATGGTTGCAGATGTTCGTGCCGCCTCGGGGACGGATCCAGGGGACGCACTCGTACGCGCCGAGGTCCGGGTGGACGAGCGGCGCGTCCGGTCCGATTCCGGCGACCGCGTCGAAGTTCGCGGGGAGCGGCTCGTAGTCGACCTCGACGAGAGCGGCCGCCTCGCGAGCGGCCTCGGGTGTCTCCGCCGCCACGGCGGCGATCGAGTCCCCTACATGACGCGCTCGGTCGATCGCGAAAATCGTTTGATCCTTGAGATAAATCCCGGTGTGGAAGGGGAACTCGCGTCCCGTCGCGACGGCCCGCACGCCGGGAACGCGCTCCGCCTTCTCCGTCCGCACGCCGAGGACCCGCGCGTGCGCGTGCGGGGATCGGACCACGTGCGCGTGCAGCATGCGCGGGAACTTGAGGTCGGCCGTGTAGCGCGCGCTCCCGGTCACCTTCTCCAACCCGTCGACGCGCGGAACGTCCTTTCCGACCCAGCGGGGCGCGCTCATCCCGTCTTCTCCTCCGGCGCGCGGGCGGCCTCGCCGCGCATCGCGGCGGCCGCGGCGAGGACCGCGTCGATGATCTGCCGGTATCCGGTGCAGCGGCAGAGGTTCCCGGAAAGCGCGGATCGAATCTCCGCCTCGGTCGGGCTCGGGTTCTCGCGGAGGAGCGCGAGCCCGGCGAGAATCATGCCGGGGGTGCAGAAGCCGCATTGCACGGCGGTATGCGCGAGGAACGCCGACTGGAGCGGATGGAGGCGCGAGGCGTCCCCGATCCCCTCGATCGTCGTCACCGAGCAGCCGTCCGCCTCGACGGCGAGCATGAGACAGCTGTTCACCGGCTTGTCGTCGACGAGGACGATGCAGGAACCGCATTCCCCCTCGCCGCACCCCTCCTTCGCGCCGGTCAGGTCGAGCGTGTCCCGAAGAAAGGAGAGGAGCGTTTGGTTCGAGGGAACCGTCCGGCTTTCCTCGAGACCATTGACCCGCAAAGTGATCGTGTGCTCCGTCATTTCGTTCGCCGGTCGAGCGCGGCGGCCCCGCGCCTCACGAGAACGCCCACCATCTCGCGCCGATACGCGGCGGTTCCCCGAAGATCGGTGATCGGGCGGCACGCCTCGCGCGCGATCTCGGCCGCCCGAGGCGCGGCGGCGGCTCCGTTTCGGTCGAGACAGGCCTCCGCCTCGGGAACGCGGAGCGGCGTCGGCGCGACCGAGGCGAGCGCCACGCGATGGCGTCCCGGATCTTCTCCGTTCGAGCGCGCGACGAGCACGCCGACGGTCGCGAGGTCCATGCCGCGCCGGCGCGACAAACGGAAGTAGGCTCCGCGCCATCCCGACGCCGCGAGAGGGAGAACGACCTCCGTGACGAGCTCGCCCGGAAGGAGGGAGGTCTCGCCGGGTCCCGTGAAGAAATCCGCGATCCGGATCGCGCGCGATCCGGACGGTCCGCACGCCGCCGCTTCCGCGTCCAAGGCGAGGAGGGCGACCGCCGTGTCCGCCGCCGGCGAGGCGTTGCAGATGTTCCCGATCATCGTCGCTCGGCTCCGGAGAGGCCGCGCGCCCACCCGCGTGCAGCATTCGGCGAGCAAAGGATACCGTTCGCGGACGATCGGATGCTCGGCGATCGCCGCGAGGGGAACCGCCGCCCCGATCGAAAGGTCTCCGTTCGTTCTCTCGCGGATCGCGGAGAGATCGTCGATCCTCTTGATGTCGATGAGAAGCCTCGGCGCGCGCTTCCCGATCCTCATCTGCGTGAGGAGGTCGGTTCCTCCCGCGAGATAGGCGGCGCCGGGGCTCTCCCCCCACCGGGAGACCGCCTCTTCGACGGTCCTGGCGGCCGCGTATTCGAATCGGGAGAGAAGCACGGCGAATCCCCTACGGGCTCGGATCGAAAAGTTGAAGTCCGTAACAATCGCGTCTGACGAGCTCACGGACGAGCCCCGGACGCGCCTCGAGGAGCGCTCCCGTCTTCGGTTTCTCCGTCATGAGCACGCCCACCGCGCGGATCCCGTTCGTGAACTCGACCACGCCGAAGGCGAGGCTCGGCCGGTCGATCCCCTCGGGGAGGGCGTAGATCCTCGTCCACGTGAGGAGCTTGCAAGGGCCGCCGAGCGGGACTTTCTCGAAGTCGGAATACACGGTCGTCGAGGGATCGCGGCGGTTCCGGCACTTCCGGCAGATCATCGGCGCGGGATAGTAGAGCGCGCCGCACTCGGGGCATCGATACGCGTAGACGTTTCGGTCGACGGCGTAGAGCTCGGTCGTGGTCGGCATGGTCTACTCCTTGGCGAGGATCGTCGCGACGACGTTGTTTCCGAAGCCTCCGAAGTTGACTGCGAGACCGTAGCGCGGGTTCTTCACGCGCCGCCCTTCCTCCGCCTCTCCGCGGAGCTGCTTCACGATCTCGTGGATCTGGGAGACGCCGGTCGCGCCGACCGGGTGCCCTTTCGCCTTGAGGCCGCCCGACGTGTTGATCGGGATGCGCCCTCCGATCTCGGTTTCGCCCCGTTCGATCGCCTTCTTCGCTCCGCCCTTCGGGAAGAAACCGACCTCCTCGCTCTCGGCGACCTCGAGGATGAGAAACGCGTCGTGCAGCTCCGCGAAGGAGATCTCCTTCGGACCGATCCCCGCCATCGCGTACGCCCGCTCGGCGGCGAGCCGAACCGCCTTGAGATCGAGAAGGTCGTCCCGATTGAACACGCAATGCGTGTCGGTCGCCTGTCCGATCCCCGCGATGCGGATCGGTCTCTTCTTGAACCGTCCGGCCGTATCCATCGCGGTAAGCACGACCGACGCGGCCCCGTCGGAAACGGGACAAAGGTCATAGAGACGTAAAGGATCCGCCATCACCGGGTTCACGACCTCCCGGTGCGGTCCGTCATAGATCCCGTCGATGCTCGCCGTCTCCTCGATGTGGGCGAAGGGGTTCTTCTCCGCGTTCTGGTGCGCCTTCACCGCGATCATCGCGAGATGCTTTTCCGTAAGGCCGTGCCGTTCCATGTACGCGCGCGTGAACATCCCGCCGTACGCGGGGAGCGTGAGCCCGTAGGGGTACTCCGCGTCCGGATGCGTGAGCGTGGCGACGAAATCGGTCGCCTTCCATCCGGTCGTTTCGCGCATCCGCTCGCCGCCGGTCACGAGGACCGTGTCCGCCATCCCGGCCGCGATCGCGAGATACCCGCACTTGACCGCGGAAGCGCCGGAGGCGGGGCCGTTCTCGATCGTCTCCGCCATCGCCGGCTCGAGGAAGATGCGCGAGACGAGCGCCGAGGCGATCCCGGTCTGGTTGTTGATCGCTCCCGCCCCCATGTTGGCGACGAAGACCTGGTCGATGCCCCCCTCGATGCCCGCGTCCTTGAGCGCCTCGAGAGACGACCAGGCCATGATGTCCACGAGGTCGTAGTCCAAGCGGCCGAACTTCGTGTGTCCGATCCCGGCGATTCCGACCGCCCTCATCGCTTGAACCCCGGAATCTGCGGGTACTCGTCCGGAAGGACGAGCGTGTCCGCGGTGCGAAGAACCTCCGGCGGGACGGGGCGCGTGCCGGCGAGAAGCCGCGTCTTGTACAGGTCGTACAGCTTCCTGGTGAGCGCGTACGACCCGACGCCGCCGAGCTCGTGCTGGAAATCAGGTCTCGGCTCGAGCTGGTACTCGATCATCCACCGCTTGAAGCCGAGGTAGCTCTCCGCGACGATGAAGACCTCTTCCTGATTCAGGACATCCATGTGATGTTCCATCTTGGCGGCGAACATGTGGGCGCCGCAACGAAGGCCCCGATGGATCGTCAGCGTGTGATAGCTCATTCCGCGTTTCTCGTCGATCATCCGTCCGTTCACGAGGCTCGCGATCACGCCGTCGATCGTGCCGACGAGGCAGTACGGATCGAGCGTGCGGTGGAGATACTGGCTCAAGAGCTCGGCGTACATGCGCGCCGCCACGATGTCGTAGAAATCCTTGCGAACGCGGACGAGAGGTTCGATCGCCTCGAGAAGAATTGGGATGTCGTCCCCCTCGGCCTGGCGCACGACGAGAGTCTTGCCGGACGCGAGGACGATCATTTTCGGAGGATAGGGCGGCATCGCCCGCGCGGGCGGCCGGAGCCTCTTCTCGAGTTCGTCCAGGATCATGAACGCTCCTTTCGCGAGAGGGGGCGGGCGCCGGAACCGAGCGGGACGAACGGATCGACGCCCGCCCTATGATCGTAAGACGCGCGCCGTGTTCGGCGCAAGAGGCGTTCGCGTGAACCGTGCTACCGCCGGACGCGAATAGAGACCGAGTCCCGGCCCTTCCATTCGGTTTCGAGAGTCCCCTCGTCGAGGAGAAGCCGGACGAACGTCTTCCTCTGCGGCTCTTTCCAGTACCCGTCGACGATGCGCGAGGCGAGGCGCACGACGCCCCGCGTCTCTCTCGCCTCGAACTCGGTGATCCGAAACGCTCCTTTCCGGTACTCGAGGCTTTCTCCGTCGTCCTCGTAGAGGGTCCCCTTCGCGCGCCCTTCGGCGTCCAGCCGGACGAGGAGCGTGAGCGGATCGAGCGGCTTCTCTCCGGTGTGCTGCATGACGGGACCGATCGGGACGATCGCCCCGCCGCGAATGTAGAGCTCCGGAAGATCGGGATCCTCTTCGCCCGCGGTCTCTTCCCACGGGATCTTCTTCCAGTCGCCGATCGGCATCACGGGCACGCGGTCGCGCTTCGGGGTCGTCCGCGCCGAGACGAGAAGGTCCGCTCCGAGAAGGAACGCGTCGTCCTCGGATCGAAGATCCGGGTCGGAAGGGTCGGCGAAGAAGAGGGGTCTCGCGACCGGAAGCCCGGTGAGCGATGTCTCGCGGAAGACGGTGTAGAGATACGGCATCAAGCGGTAGCGGCGCTCGATCGCCCGCCGGCACGTCGCCTCGGTTTCCGGCCCGAACGACCACGGCTCCTTATCGATGTTCCCCTTCGCGGTGTGTCCCCTCGCGAACGGAAAGAGCGCGCCGATCCCCATCCATCGCGCGAAGAGCGCGGCGTCCCCCGCTTCGGCGAAGCCGCCGATATCCGGCCCGCTGAACGGCTGGCCGGAGAGCCCGAGGTTCAAGACGTTCGGGATCGAGACGTCCAAGTGGTACCAAGTCGCCAGGTTGTCGCCGCTCCACGCCGCCGCGTAACGCTGTCCGCCGAGATGGTTCGCGCGTGAAAGAACGAACGGCCGCTTGTCGGGGCGCGCGAGAAGAGCGCCCTCCCGGGTTGCGCGCGCCATCAGCATGCCGTACGCGTTGTGATAGCGCGCGTGCGTGTCCGCTCCGCCGAGCGCCTCGTCCGCCCGGTGGATGTTCGAGAGGGGCATCGTCTTGTCCCACACGTCGAAGACCGCCGGCTCGTTCATGTCGACCCAAACCCCCCCGATCCCTCGCGCGAGGAAGTCCGCGACGAGATTCGCCCACCAGTCGCGCGCCGCGGGAAGCGTGAAGTCGGGGAAGACGCATTCGCCCGGCCAGACCCGCCCCGTGTACGGGCTTCCGTCCGCGCTCTCCACCCAGAGATTCCTCTCGCTTCCCGTGTCGTACACGCCATACCCGTCTTCCTTCTTGATGCCCGGATCGAGAATCCAGACGGTGTGAAAGCCCCGCGTGCGCAGGTCCTCGTTCAGGCCGAGCGGATCCGGGAAGCGGGTCGGATGAAACGTGAAGGATCGAAAGCCGTCCATGTAGTCGATATCGAGCCAGACCACATCGCACGGGATTTCCTTCTCACGAAACGCGCGCGCGATCTCCCGCACGCGCTCATCCGGAAAATACGAATAGCGGCATTGGTGGTAGCCGAGCGCCCAGAGCGGGGGAAGCGGCATGTGTCCGGTGAGATCGGCGAGCGCGCGCACGACCTCGTCCGGGGATTCGCGGTCGATCGCGAGCACCGCGAACGGCGGACCTTCGGTGATGAAGAGGATGTCCCCCGCGAGGTCGAGATGGCTCCGGTAGGTCGTTTCGAAGAGGAGCCCGAACGCGGTTCCGTCCGCGCGGACCGCGAGCACCCAAGGATGCGATTGATAGAGATGAGGGGTTTCGTCTCCCCATCCGAACGCGTCGTGATTCCAGAGCGTCGTTCTCCGCCCGTTTCGGAGAAGCGGTCCCGGGACCAAGCCGGTCCCATACAGGCTCGTTCCCTCGTCGATCCTCACGCGGACGCCGTTCCGATTGTGAAGATTCTCGAACCGCGGCCGCACCGGGAAGTCCGCAGGCGCGGGCTGGATCTCCGCGAGCGGTTCCCGGAGCGCGATCGACGGCGCGGCGCCCGCCCGCGCTTCCTCCGATTCGTGGAAGCGGACGATTCGTTCTCCGACGAGATAGGCCGCCGGGTCGGCGAGCGCCTCGGACCCGATCGCGAGCGCGAGAATCACGAAGAGGAATCGCAGGGCGAACCTCGGCGCGATCGATTCGGAGCTTCTTTGTTTCTTCCTTCTCATCGTTGGTCCGCTCACCCCTCAGGATCGAGCGCGGCTCCTCGTTCGTCGAAAGGCCCCCGCTCGATCGGTTCGACCCATTGTAACCGAGGAGCGTCTCCGACCCTCCCGCGAAAAGGGGAGCCGCTCGGCCGGCCGTCCGAGCGGTATCTCCGGATCGCGTTGTGCCGCAATGGATTAAGAGGTCTAAAAAGGCGGTTTCCGCCTTCCCGAAGCGGTTCTCCCCCGGGCGTCTCTCCGGTATACTCGTTCCCGAATCGGGCGAGGGTCTTCCAGCCAGCCAAGGAGTCGAACATGGCGTTTGAATTGGGACCGAGGCGCGGGATCGTTGTCGCAATCGCCGGCGAGATAAAAAAGGCGGACCCCCCGCTTTCGGATGAAGACGCGGAGCACTTCGAGACATTCGACCTCATCTATCGATCGCTTTGCGCGCTCTTGTACAACTACGTCCCGATGTCGGGACATCCGGGCGGATCGATCTCATCCGGCCCGTTCGTTCAATCGCTTCTCTTCGATGCGATGGACTACGACCTCTCCGATCCGGACCGCGTGGACGCGGATCTCATCTCCTACGCGGCGGGGCACAAGGCGCTCGGTCTCTACGCGATGTGGGCCCTTCGCAACGAGGTGGCCCGGATCGGCGCCCCGGAGCTTCTCCCGAAGGACGAGAGGAAACAGCTTCGTCTCGAGGATCTCCTCGGTTTCCGGAGAAACCCGGTCACCGACACCCCATTGTTCAAAAAGTTCAGCTCCAAACCACTCGACGGGCATCCTACTCCGGCGACCCCGTTCCTCCGTCTCTCGACGGGAGCGTCGGGGGTCGGCGTGGCGACGTCCCTCGGGCTCGCGTATGGGGCGAAGGACTACTACGGCGCCGCGGCACCGCGCGTCCACATCGTCGAAGGAGAGGGAGGAATGACGCCGGGGCGCGTGGCGGAGGCGCTCGCGGCGGCCGGCACCGCTTCTCTCGACAACGTCTTTCTTCATGTCGACTGGAACCAAGCCTCGATCGACACGAACCGTGTCTGCCGCGAGGGTACGACGCCGGGCGACTACGTGCAGTGGGATCCGATCGAGCTTCTCCATCTGCACGATTGGAACGTCGTTCGCGTCGAGGAGGGGAGGGACTTCCGCCGTGTTCTCGCCGCGCAGCGGAAAGCGCTTTCGATCGACAACGGACAACCGACGGCGATCGTCTATCGAACGGTGAAGGGTTGGAACTACGGCATCACGGGACGCGCCTCGCACGGAGCGGGACACAAGCTCTGCTCCGACGGGTTCTACGAGGCGCTCGATCAGATCCGTCCGGTGATCGAGCCGAAGCTTCCGCGCTGCTGCGAGGGGGAGCTGCGCTGCAACGGTCCCGACGGCCGCGCGGTGATGGAGGAGTGCTTCTGGGAGGCGCTCGAGCTCATCCGGAGAGCATTGGAGACCAATCGAGAGACGGTCGACTTCCTCGCAGGCCGCCTGGTCGAGGCGCGGGAGCGCTTGAACCGCCTCGGGAGACAGCCGCGCAAGGACGCTCCGAGCGTCGAGAAGATCTATCGGATCGCCTCCGAGTCGGCGGCGAGAGTCCCGGCGGAGCTCGCGCTGAAGCCGGGCGCGTCGACGACCCTTCGCAACGAGCTCGGACGCGCGCTCGGCTACTATAATAAGGAGAGCGGCGGCGCCCTCTTCGCGGCCGCGGCGGACCTTCTCGGTTCCACCAGCATCAATCTCGTGAACGACGGCTTCCCCGACGGCTACTATCACTCGAAGATGAACCCGGACGCCCGTTTGCTTTCGATCGGCGGGATCTGCGAGGACGCGATGTCCGGGATTCTCGCGGGTCTCTCCACGTACGGGCGGCATATCGGGGTCGGCTCTTCTTACGGCGCGTTCCTCGCGCCTCTTGGGCACATCTCGGCGAGGCTGCACGCGATCGGGAACCAGGCGCGGCGCGAGCTTTCCAAGGAGCCGCACAAGCCGATGGTTCTCGTCTGCGCCCACGCCGGGTTGAAGACCGGCGAGGACGGCCCCACGCACGCGGATCCGCAGGCGCTCCAGCTCCTTCAGGAGAACTTCCCCGCGGGAACCGTCGTCACGCTGACGCCTTGGGATTCGGCGGAGGTCTGGCCGCTTCTTGCCGCCGCGCTCGCGAAACGGCCGGCGGTGATCGCGCCGTTCGTGACGCGTCCGAACGAGATCGTTCCCGACCGCGCGGCGCTCCGTCTCGCCCCGGCCGAGGAGGCGGCGAAGGGGGTGTACCGTCTCCGCGCAGCGAAAGGCAAAGCGGACGGAACGGTGGTGTTGCAGGAGAGCGGGGTCGCATGCGCGTTCGTCGAGGGGGCGCTTCCTCTCCTTGACAAGGAAGGAATCGATCTCGACGTCTACTACGTCGCGAGCGCCGAGCTCTTCGACATGCTTCCGAGAGAGGAGCGCGAGAGGACCTTTCCCGAGGAGCGCGCGAGCCGTGCGATGGGGATCACCGGCTTCACGCTTCCGACGCTCTACCGCTGGGTCGTGTCGGAGCGCGGGAGGAAGCACAGCATGCATCCGTTCCAGAAGGGGCATTTCCTCGGGAGCGGGCAGGCGGACATGGTGCTCAAGGAGGCGGGACTCGACGGGAGGAGCCAATTCGAGGCGATCCGGCGTTTCGTCGCCTAGCGCTCTTCGGTAGTTCGTTCGTGTGTGAACGATCGGTTTTCGGTTCAGGGCGGAGGGTGCGGATCCATGAGCGTGGAACTTCGGGAACACGAATCGGCGCTGGCGGCGATCGTCTCCTGGGGGGCGATGGAGCCTCTCCCTCAAGAGATGTCGGTCCGCCTTCTTCGGGCGGCCGAGGAGCTCGTCGCGTCCGGCGGGGCCGGCGCGGTCGATCCCGTCTTCTGGCACGAGTATCTCGACCGGACGCGCCGTTCGTTCTTCCTTCGAAGCTTGCCCGACCGCGCGCACCGCGTGCGTTGGGCGGAAACGGCCGCGACGGCGATCGAGATCTCGGGCTACACGCTCGAGATGCTTCTCGAGCAGCGCCTTCGCGCGCACCCGGATCGGCCGCTCCTGCAAGAGGGGGCGGCCGGCGAGCCGAGACGCTGGAGCTACTCCCAGGTCGCTCGGCGCGCGCGCGCCTTCGCCGCTGCCTTTCTCCAAGTCGCGGACGGCTCGCCGCGCGTCGCGATCCTCTCGGAGAACTGTGTGGAGGGAGCCTGCGCGGATCTCGCGTGTCTTATCCACGACATCCTCGTCGCGCCTCTCGATCCGCACTTGAGCGCGGAGACGATCGCTTGGGTCTTCAACGAACTCCGCATCAACCTCGTCGTCACGGACTCGGACGAACGGCGAGCGCGCCTCCAGGAAATCCGCTCGTCGGTTCGCGAACCGTACACGATCCTTCTGCTCGACAGCGAGGCGAAGCCGGCGGATCCGCGGGAGGCGGTTCTCGAGGACCTCGCCTCGCGCCTCTCGCGCGAGACAATCGATCGCCTGCTCGACGCGCGAAAGCGTCTCGGTCCGCGTGAAGCGGCGACCGTCATGTTCACCTCCGGATCGACCGGCATGCCGAAGGGAGTCGTCTTCAGCCGGCTCAACCTACTTTCCAAGCGGTTCGCGCGCGCTGCGGCCCTTCCGGCCGTCGGCGAGGAGGAGGTGCTCTTCTGCTACCTCCCGCTCTTCCACACGTTCGGCCGCTTCCTCGAGCTGATGGGGATGCTCTTCTGGGGAGGGACGTACGTCTTCGCAGGAAACCCGTCGAAGGAAACTCTTCTCGCCGGCCTTCGAGAGGTCCGCCCGAGCGGGCTCATCGGGATTCCGCGGCGATGGATGCAGATTCGCGAACGCGTGCTGGAGATCGCCGGAGATCGCTCGCCCACGGTCGAGGATTTTCACGAGGTCGTGGGCGACCGGCTCCGATGGGGCCTCTCCGCCGCGGGTTTCCTCGATCCGAAGGTCTTTCACTTCTTCCAGAGGATGGGCGTCGAGCTCTGCAGCGGCTTCGGCATGACCGAGGGGACCGGCGGGCTCACGATGACGCCGCCCGGAGAGTACGAGGACAACACGGTCGGCATTCCGCTCCCTCTCGTCGAGGCGCGCCTCAGCGAGGAAGGGGAGCTCCAGGTCGCCGGACCGTACATCGCCGCGTATCTCGACGAGCCCCCTCCCGCGCCCGGCGAGAAGAGATGGCTCCGGACCGGCGACATCTTCCGCGAGCGTCCGAGCGGCTATCTCGAGATCGTCGATCGCATCAAGGACATCTACAAGAACAGCCGCGGGCAAACGGTCGCGCCTCGGCGGGTCGAGTCGAAGTTCACGGATGTCCCCGGAATCAAGAACACGTTTCTCGTGGGGGACGGACGCGATTTCAACGCGCTCCTCATCGTTCCCGACGAGGAAGACCCGGTTCTCCGCGCCATTCCCGATCCGGAGAATCGCCGCGAGTATTTCGATCAGATCGTGACCGCCGCGAATCGAGATCTCGCGACGTACGAGCGCGTGGTGAACTTCGCCGTGATTGAACGCGATTTCGATCAGGAGCACGGCGAGCTGACCCCAAAGCGATCATTCAAACGTAAAACGATTGAAGCGAACTTCGCCGGCGTGATTCACGAGCTGTACAGGAGCGACTCGGTTCTTCTCGAGGCGGGGGGCGTGAGAGCGCGGATCCCGCGCTGGTTCTACCGGGATCTCGGGATTCTCGAGACCGATATCGTCGCGGTGAGCACGGGGCTCGTGAACCGGGTGAGCCGGATGGCGCTGCCGCTCGCCGCGCCGGAGGGATCTCCCGGCGTTCTGGTGGGCGATCTCGAGTACGTCGTCCCGGAAGGCCCGATCGACCTCGGTCTCTTCGCGCGGCAGCCGGCGCTCTGGATCGGCAATCCTTCCCTCGTCGCCTTCTCGCCGTGCAAGGAGGGATGGGATCTTTCCCTCGGCGATGTCTCTCCGCAGGTCCTTCTCCCGATTCGGCGCGCGGAGGAAGCGAGGGAGGACCCGGCGCGAGATCTGCCCGCGACCGGAGGACGCAGGCTTGCGGAGATCAACCGGCTCTCAGTGCTCGCGCTCTATGCGAAGCCGAAGGAGTCGATCGAAGCGCTGCGCCGGCTCGGCGAGGCTCTCGGATCGGTCGATCTTCGCGTTGGAAGCGTGATTCGAAGACGCATCGAGGCGCTCGCTCGCCATCCGGACTTTGAGGTTCGGTGTCTCGCGTATCGCACTCTGCTTCTCGACGAGCCGATGCCGGACTACGGAGAATTGCTCCCGTCGTTCGTCCTCTCCGGTCTCCCGTTCCTGAACGAGGAGAGCATGGAGGAGATCGCGCGCGCGAACATCGAGCGCCGCCGGCTCGAGGCGCTTCGCATGCGCTTCCTCAGCTACCGGAATCAGCTCGGGTGGCCGGCGACGCCCGCGGTGCGCGCGCAGTTCGAGGTGTTCTTCACGCTGCTCGCCAATTTCGCGCGCTACCACCCCGAGTACTACGCGGCGGTTCGGTCGGAGCTCGTCACCTGGATCCAGCACAAGAGCGATCCGGATCTCGCCCGTTCCGCGGAGCTCGTGTTCATGCAGCTCGCCGACTGGCATCAGAGGAAGCTCGCTGTCGAGGCCAGGGACGAGGGTCCGGAGGAGTGGAAAGGGAAGATCGTTCTCGAGGACGGGCTTTCGGCATCCGAGGTGAAGCACATCGAGACCGTTCTCGTGGGGACGACCTTTCTCAAGGAATCGGTGGCGCTCGCGTTCGACGCGGAGGCCTTCGACGTCCGGGAGGTGCCGCCGGACGGGATCTGGATCTCCCGCGTGCATTCGCTTCACGACCACCGTCTCTATCGGGTGAGCATCAACACGGTCAACGACAAACACTACGACCTCCTGCTCCTGCTCCGCCCGGATCTCGACATGTCGATCGTTCATGACACAAACTTCTGGATGATCGCGATTCGCGGTTATCCGGAGGGCACCCCGGCCGTGCCGCGCTTCGGCATCTGCCGGCCGGAGCTCGGCGCGATCTCTCTCGCGTTCGTGAGCGATCTCACCGTATGGGAGCGGATCCGCGAGGCCGCCGATTCCTCGGAATTCCAATCCGTGTGCGGGACCTGGCGGAGCCTCTTCGTCCGCGGCATGGCGGCGTTCTTCCTCGGATGGCGAAACAGCGGCCGCAGGATCGTGCCCGGAGCCGTGAATCCGAAGAACGTGGCGGTCTCTGAGCCGGACTTCCGCGAGGGCGCTGTGGTCCTTTCTCTCGCGGGATGGAAGCCCTATCGGAGTCCGGTCGATCTCGTCGGCCCCATGCTGCGCAACTTCTTCCGGCAGATCGAGCACCACTATCCGCGCTGCCGCCAAGGGCTCGACATCGGCTGGATCTTCGATGCGTGCGTCGAGGGGCTCGGGCAGGAAGAGGGACGGCGATTCCTCGAGGATTTGCGGTCGCGGATCGGTATCGAGGAGCTTCCGGGGGACGCGAAAAGGCTCGCGCGGTCGCTCGACGATTTTCTCGATCGCGTGCGCCGCGAATACCATCTTCCAGTCCCGCTCCGATGCGCGATCGATCGCTACGGCGAGTGGGAACGAGCCGATCCGGAAGCGACTTGGAGCGCGAAGCACCAGATCGTTCGCGAGCTGTTCCGTCTCTATCGGCTTTCTCGTTTCGGGGCGCTCGCCCGCTACACGCTCTACCGCCGCACGGTCTTCGCCTCGGCGCCGCCCGACGTGATCGAGCCCTTCGATCGGCTGCTCGGGCGCATGTTCCGCAATCCATCCGAGCGCCCGACGCGGATGGTCGAGCTATCCGATCTGCAGGCGTCCGTCGCGGGGGACGGGGAGCAGAGAGCGGTCTTCAGCGGGCTCGTCTTCCCGCAGGCGCGGGCGGCCGTCGAGGTCGTCGCGGTGGGCGATCTCGACCGGAAGCACGTCATCGTGCGGTCGGAGCTGATCGACGAGAGAGGGGAGAAGTACACGGTGCGCGAGCCGGTCGAGCCGGCGGAGATCGGACAGCTGGTCGGTCTGATCATCCAAGGGGGCTTCCCGAACATCGTTTCGAAGAACGACAGGTACCTCGTCGCGATCGACGGACAGGAGCGGGTCGTCGGAGGAGTCTTCTACAAGCTGCACGATCCGAAGGTCGCGCATCTCGACGGGATCGTCGTCGCCGCGTCCCTCCGGAGGCGCGGGATCAGCGGAGCTCTTCTCGAGGATTTCTGCTCCCGCATGGCGGGCCAAGGGATCGAGGTCGTCACGACCCACTACTTCGCGCGGCGCTTCTACCTCGCGCACGGCTTCCATGTGGACAAGGCATGGGGAGGGCTCGTTCGATTGCTTAATACATAAACATGTCCCGGCGGAAACGGCCGCCTCGCGACCGGAAGGCGCATGCCGGCGCGGCCCGAGTACAACCGCAAGATCCGAGAGCATCATCAGCCGCGGTCGGCGCGGACAGCGACTCGAAACCGACCGCAAGGAGGTCCGGATGCGTCATCTCGCGTGGATACTGCTTCTCTCCTTCTCTCCCGCGCTCGCCGCCATCGATCCGCCGTCCGTTCTCGATCCTGAGGAAGCGATCGCCCTCCTCGCGGGCGCGGACGCCTCCCGGTACGCGGGGAACGACCGCGTGGTCGTCTTCGATCGGACGGAGGTCGACGTCGAGGAGACCGGTCTTTCCCATCGCTACGACCACCGTCTCGTGAAGGTGCTGGATTGGTCCGGCGCGCGCGCCCAGGCAACGCTCCGCTTCGACTACGATCCGGCGTCGAACATCGTCGAGATTCTCGCGGTGCGCATCCACCGCGCCGACTCGACCATCGTGGACATCGATCCGGCCTCCGTCGTCGACGCCACCGCACCCGCGCACCTCATCTATTGGGGCGGCCGCATGAGGGTGCTCGGAGTCGGCGCGCTCGAGCCGGGCGACGGGGTCGAGACGATCACCTACAAGAAAGGGTTCCAGATCGCCTATCTCGACGCGGAGACCGAGGACGAGCGCTATATCCCTCCGATGCGCGGCCACTTCTACGAGGTCCTTCTCTTCCAGGAAGGTCTTCCCCTGATCGAGAAGTCGTACACCGTTCATCTCCCGAAGGACAAGCCGCTCCAGTACTCGGTCTACAACGGCGAGGTGATGAGCAGTCTCACCTTCGGCGAGGATGCGCACATCTACCGCTTCTGGAGGGCAAACGTCCCCGCGCTGAAGCGCGAGCCGGGCATGCCGGACGTCTCGGACGTCGTCCCGAAAGTGGTGATGGCGACCGTGCCCGATTGGGAGGAGAAAAGCCGCTGGTTCTACGCCGTGAACGAGGATCGCGATATCTTCGGCTGGAACCTCGAGATCGAAGAAAAGGTGAACGAGATCACCCGCGGCTTGAAGACCGAGGACGAGAAGATCGCCGCACTCCTTCACTGGGTCGCGCAGAACATCCGTTATAGCGGCCTCAACATGGGAGAAGGAGAGGGGTACACGCTCCACCCGAGCACGATGACATTCCGCGACCGTTGCGGCGTGTGCAAGGACATCGCCGGAATGCTGGTCACGATGCTTCGCGTGGCCGGCTACCCGACGTTCGCGGCGATGACGATGGCGGGCTCGCGCGTCGAGAAGATTCCCGCGGACCAGTTCAACCACTGCGTGGTCGCTCTCCGGAAGGAGGACGGTTCGTATCTGATGCTCGATCCGACGTGGGCTCCGTGGAACAATCCGATTTGGAGCCGCTGGGAGGGCGAGCAGCACTACGTCATCGGATCTCCGGAAGGAGAGGATCTGATGATGATCCCCGCCTTCGCGCCCGAGGACAACCTCCTCGCCATCCGGAGCGAAGCGAAGATCCTGAAAGACGGCGCGCTCGAAGGAACCCTCGTTCTCGACGGGAAGGGGGCCCTGGACGGACGCATCCGGAACGCCGCGGCCGACCGAGCGAAGCGGAATGTCCGCTTGGGAATCGAGGAGTGGCTCGGCGCGGTTTCTCCCGACATCGAGCTGATCGAGTATCGCTTCACCGATCCGCGCGACTTCACGATCGACTCCTCGCTTAGGATCCGCTACCGGGTCCCGCGGTTCGCCGACCTTCTCGGAGACGATCTCGTCTTCCGCTCCCCCGCGCTCCGTTTCATCGCGGAGAACGCGAGGCTCTCGAGATTGGCGTTCCTGCCGGACAACGAGGAGCGCACGCACGGTGCGTTCCTGTGGGGCCCGCAGAGGATCGCGATCGACGAGACGGTGAACCTTCCCTCCGGCTACAAAGCCGAGGAACCGGAAGGGACTTCCGTCGAGGAGAAGATCGCGGCCGCCAAGCTGAGCTGGGAAGCGAAGGGCGGCGCGCTCGTCCTGAAGGGTGAAACGGTGATCGAGAAACGCCAGCTCACCGCCGAGGAGTATGCCGGCGCTCGAAAGGCCCGAAACGCCGTCGTGGATGCATCGAACAACGAACTCTATGCCAAGCGATAGTGAGGTGATCGACGTGAGGAATCGAATTCGGCTCGCTCTTGCTCTTCTCTTCTTCGCTTCCGGCGCGATCGCCCCTCTCCTCGCGCAATCGGCGGGGATCGGCCCGCTCTCCGACGAGGAGATCCTTCGGCGCGTCCGAACGGCGCCCGCCGAGAACTCGAAGCCCGATCTCGACGCGCTCGTTCTCTTCGACGGCGTCTTCGTCTCGTTCCGGGACGGGAAGGCCGAGATGCGCCGCCAGCGTCTCACGAGGATCTACACCGAGTGGGCGATGGACGAGCTCGGGGATCCCCGCATCGCGCACGATCGAAGCCGCCAGGAGCTCGTGATTCACGCGAGCCGCACGGTTCTCGCGGACGGCCGGATCGTGGACGCACCCGAGAACGCGTTCAACGATGTGACGCCCGACGGGCTCGATCGTTCGACCGACCATATCGACATCCGCGAGATGGTCGTGACGCACACCGGGCTCGAACCGGGCGCGATGGTTCTTCTCGATTGGACGGTGCGCGACACGGTTCCGCGGGAACCGCACCCCGGTTTCGCGATCTTTCCTCACGGGAGCTACCCGGTCTTGGAGATGACGATCGCGGCCGAGGGTCTTCACGGCGAGGTCGTCCGTCCCCGCGACGCGCTCTTCGACATCCCCGACGCGGGCAAGGAGGCGAGACACCTCGTCTGGCGTCTCGACGACCTGCACGCCGTTCCTCCTCTCCGCGGGCACGAAGGGGATCAGCTCCCGTGGATCGCGCTCTCTCCCTCGGAGTCCTGGGACGAGGTCGTCGGCCCGGTCGCGAGAAGCATCGAGAACGCGGCGGCGGAAAGGGAAGGGCTCTCCGCGGCGATCGAGAAAGTGGAAAAGGAGAAGCCTCTTCTCGGGGACCGCGAGGCGCTGGAGCGGTTCGCCAAGATGGCGGCCGACCGAACGACGCTCGTTGCGTACGGGCCGTGTCGGTATCAGCTCCCGCCGAGAAGCGCGCAAACCCTCCTCGAGAGGGGCACCGCGACCCCGCTGGAAAGAGCCGTTCTTCTTCTCGCCTTCTGCGAGGAGCGCGATCTCGCGGCCGAAATCATCTTCCCCGGCCGGTGGAAGGATCTCCCGGTCCGAACTCCCGCGCTCGGGGCTTTGGGGCATCCGATGCTCCGCGTCGCGGGAGGGCACGGCGAGGTTTGGTGGGTCGATCCGACCGACGGAGCGGTCGCCGCGACCCCGCCGTTCGGTTCAGGGATCGAGTATTTCATAATCAATGGAAAGGAGCCCGTGCGGGAGCGGTCTCCCCTGCACGCGAACCGGGTCGAGATCGCCGTGTATTGGGACCTCGTCTCGGGAGAGGGGAAGTGCGAGGGGATGGTCTCGGGGCCGCACGCGGCGGATCTTGGCATCGAGAACCCCGAGAGCTTCATCGAGAAGTGGCTCGGGGAATGGAGCGAAGACGCGGAGGCGGCAGAGGTCCGCATCCCCGAATCGCGTCCCGGGCGCTTGATCTTCTCCGGAAGCGCGAAGGCGCCGCTTTCCGCTCCGGACGATCGGGGACGAATCCTCGTCGCTCTTCCCGTCGCGCCGATCGCCGTGGGGGATCTCCTCCCCTCGCCGCCGAACCCGGCTCACGGAACGTCCGACCGTCTCCTCTTCTCTCCCGCTCCGGTCGAGGTGAGCGTCACCTGGAAGCTGCGGGCGCCGCAAGACCGCGCGGTTCTCCCGGGCGAAAGCGCGGAGGAAGTGTGCGCGGGGGGCGAGTTCTCATTCCGGCGGAACGGAGAGGGAGAGATAATCGAGGCGAACTACACGCTTCTCTGGGACGGTCGGTCGGTCGGCACGGACGCCTACCGCGAGTTCCGCGCGTTCCGCTCCCGTGTTCTCGACGAGAGGCTGACGCGGATCGTGCTCGAGGCGAAGGAGAAGTAGGCTTCGGATTCCGGGGACGCAACACCCGTTGTGCGAGACACGGGACGGGACGCGCGGGATCCCGATCTCGAACGGAGCGAAAGAGAGATTCCGTCCCTGGAAACGCCCTTCGATGGTGACAGACACGATCCTCCGAGACGGTGTCTGTCACCATCTTTCCATATCCGAGACTACCCCTTCGGGGCTCGTCCCGAGCGGTCCATGCTATCGATCATGCCGCGCAAGAGCTCGATCGGAATCGGGAACAGGATCGTCGAGTTCTTCTCCGCCGAGATCTCGGTCAGCGTTTGCAGGTAGCGGAGCTGGATCGCCACCGGCTCCGCGGCGATCGTATGAGCGGCCTCCGTGAGCTTCCCGGCCGCCTGGAACTCGCCTTCCGCGTGAATCACCTTCGCGCGGCGCTCCCGCTCCGCCTCCGCCTGTCGGGCGATCGCCCGCTGCATCTCCTGAGGCAAGTCGACGTCCTTCACCTCGACCGCCACGACCTTGATCCCCCAAGGATCGGTTCTCTCATCGAGGATCTGTTGAAGCTGCTGGTTGATCTTCTCTCGGTTCGCGAGAAGGTCGTCCAGCTCATGTTCTCCGAGCACGCTCCGGAGCGTCGTCTGCGCCATCTGCGACGTCGCGTAGAGGAACTTCTCCACCGCGACGATCGCCTTCTGGGCGTCCATCACCTGGAAGTAGAGGACGGCGTTCACCTTGACGCTCACGTTGTCGCGTGTGATCACGTCCTGCGGGGGGACATCCATCGCGAGCACGCGGAGCGACACCTTCACCATCCGGTCGATGATCGGGACGAGAAGGACAAGGCCTGGGCCTTTCGAGCCGACGAGGCGTCCGAGCCGAAAGACGACGCCGCGCTCGTATTCGCGAAGAACGCGGACGGCGCTTCCGAAGAGCATGAGGAGGAGGATCAAGACGATGCTGAGAGAGGGGCCGTACATCACGTCTACCCGTCCTTTCTTTCCTGGTCCGCCGGACGGACCTCGAGAACCAAACCGTCCACCTTTTCGATGACGATCCTCGTTCCGGCCGCAACCGGCCGATCCGACACGGCCGACCAGTGCGCGCCCGCGACGAACACGGTCCCCTTCGGCGCGATCTCGGTGCGGGCGACGCCGATCTCCCCGACGAGGCCGCGCCGCCCGGTCGTCGGCTTCTTCCGCCTCGTCCGGAAGGCCATCGCGAGGGCGAAGACGAAGAACGCGACGGTCACCGCCACCGCCGGGAGAACCACCGCGAGCGAAACGCGCAGGAACGGAGCCGGAGAGCGGAAGAGGAGAACCGACCCCAAGACGAGGGCCGCGACACCGCCCGCGGTCAGCACTCCAAAGCTCGGGGTGAACAGCTCCGCCACGAAGAAACCGACGCCGAGAATCATGAGAAGAAGCCCCGTGTAGTTGATGGAGAAACTTTTTAGCGCGAAGAGAGCGAGCACCAGACAGATCGCTCCGACCACGCCCGGGAAGACCGTTCCAGGAGAGGAGATCTCGAAGAACAAACCGTAGAAACCGAGAAGGAGGAGGATGTAGGCGACCGTGGGATCGTTCAGAAAGGCGAGGAAGCGATAGCGCCGGCTCATCGAGAACTCCTCGACGTCGGGGTCCCGCAGCGAGAGCACGAGGGCTTCGCCCTCCGAATCGCGGACCTCCATGCCGTCGAGCTTCTCGAAGAGCTCCGCGCGGCTCGCGGCGACGCAATCGGCGATTCCGATCGCGACCGCCTCGTTCGCCGGGGTCGATTCGCTCGCGCGCACCGCTCGCTCCGCCCATTCCGGGTCGCGGCCCTTCTCCTCGGCGATGCTCCGGAGATACGCCACCGCGTCGTTCGTCGCCTTGTCGGAGAGGGTGGAGTCCATTTGGGCGCCGCCGATGTTCACCGGATGCGCGGCTCCGATGTTCGTTCCGGGGGCCATCGCGACGGCGTGCGCGGCCATCGCGATGAAGGCGCCGGCCGAGGCCGCTCTCGATCCGCTCGGGGAAACATAGACGATGACCGGAACCTCGCTCGAGAGAATCCGCTTCACGATGTCGCGCATCGCCGTGTCGAGCCCGCCCGGCGTGTCGAGCTCGATCACGACGGCGTCCGCGGAGCGCTTCTCGGCTTCGTCGATCGCGTCGACGAGAAAGCTCGAAGCGACGGTTCCGATCACGCCCTGGAACGGAACCCAAAGCACCCGCGGCGGGCGGCCGGAGGGAGAAGCCGCGTCGGTGAGGGAATCGTCCTCCGAGGGAACGCCCGGGAGGGGAAGAAGAACGAGCCCCGCGAGAAACAGAATCGCGCACGCGGCGGCGCGGGCGGACCGGTTCGTCAAGAACTGCATGCGTCCTTCTCGCTTTCCGTCGGTCGATCCGCTCTCCATAGTAATCCTCGGCCGGACGTGCCGCAAGAAGCGAGATCGGGACCGTCTTCGGGGCTCCCGCGCCTCGCCCGAATCCTCGAACGCCGTCTCACCGCGGAAGAGAGATTCCGGACAGACGGCGGAAGAGGGAGACCGCGTAGCCGTCGGTCATGCCGGAGACGAAATCGGTCACGCGGAGGATCTTCTCGTAGTCGCTCGCCGATTCCGGGAAGAGCTCCGGCATCCAGGCGCGGATCCGTTCGTACTCGGGATGCGCGGGCCGGAGCGCGGCGCCGACGAGCCGATCGAGCAGCGCGCCGATCGCCTCGTAGCCGGCGATCTCGATCTCCAGCACTTCCTCGCACTGGTAGCACCGGCGCGCAACGAGAGCGGTGATCGCGTCGATCTTCTCTTTGGACGGGATCGCGTCCACCAAGGCTCGATCGAACGCGCCCTCCAGAATCCCCGCCTCCTCGCGAAGGAAGAGATCCGCCGCCTCGCGAACCAAGACGTCGATCGAGCGGGCGCGGAGATAACCGACGACCGATTTCTCATCGTCCCGGTCCGCGGGAGATGGGCTCTCGCCTTCTCCCGCGATCGCCTCCAGAAGATCGCGCGCGTCATCGTAGCGGATCTTTCCGAGGCGAAACCCGTCCTCGAGATCGAGGATCTGGTAGCAGATGTCGTCGGCCGCCTCGACGAGGAAGGCGAGAGGATGGCGGCACCACCACGCGCTCTTCTCCGAGAGGGGAAGGAGCCCGAGCGCGTCCGCCGCCGTCCGGAAGATCTCCTTCTCGCTTTGGAAGACGCCGAACTTCCGCGCGCTCCGGCGGGGCCCCGGGTCCTCCTCGAGAAGCGATTCCCGCGGATACTTGCAGAACGCGCCGAGGGCGGCGTAGGTAAGACGCAGGCCGCCCCGCCCCCTCGCCATCTGAAGACGCGTGAGAACGCGAAGTCCCTGCGCGTTCCCTTCGAAACGCTTGAAGTCTTCACTTTCCGCGTCCGCGAGGCGCGCGTTCCGGAACCGCTCCGGATCCCGGAACCACGTGCGGATCGCGTCCTCTCCCGAATGGCCGAAGGGAGGGTTCCCGATGTCGTGCGCCAAGCACGCGGCGGCGACGATGTCCCCGAAATCGCGGGGAGCCGCGATCGGGCCGAGGCCGTGCTTCTCGGCGAGGCGCGCCCCGACGAGGGTGCCGAGGCTTCTCCCCACGCAGCTCACCTCGAGGCTGTGCGTGAGGCGGGAGTGGACGTGGTCGTTCTCCGGCATCGGGAAGACCTGCGTTTTGTCGTGCAGCCTCCGGAACGCGGAAGAGAAGACGATGCGATCGTAATCCCTCTGGAACCCGCTTCGCGCGTCCCCGGACGGCGAGCGGCCTCCGCCGAGCCGTTCCTCGGCGAGAAGCCGTTCCCAACGCATCGCTTTCTTCATGAAGCTCTGCCCTCCCGCGAGCGCCCCGAGTCTATCGGTCTTCGGACCGCACGGCAAGGCGCCATTCGTCGGCAGCCGAGAGACGATCGCCGTCTCCGCTTCCGGAATGCGGTGCGAAGAGACCCCGCTTCCGCTATACTGCGCGGGCGGGAGCGACCGATGAAGCAGGTGATGACGATCGCCGGATCCGATTCTGGCGCCGGCGCGGGGATCCAAGCGGATCTCAAGGCGTTCGCCGCGATGGGGGTTTACGGGACCACCGTGATCACCTCGGTCACGGCGCAAAACACGACCGGGGTCACGGATATCCACGATGTGCCGGTCTCGAACATCCGCGCGCAGATCCGCGCGCTCTTCGACGATTTCGACATCGCCGCCGTGAAGACCGGGATGCTCGCTTCCGCGGAGATCGTCGCGTGCGCCGCGGAGGAACTTGGGCGCGCGGGGGAGCGTCCGATCGTCGTCGATCCGGTGATGATCGCGGCGAGCCGGGCGGCGCTCATGCGGGAGGGAGCTTTCCCGGAGCTGATCGCCCGGCTCCTTCCTCTCGCAACCGTGACGACGCCGAACCTGCACGAGGCGTCGGTGCTCGCGGACATGCGGGTCGAGACGAGCGAGGAGATCCGCGAGGCGGCGCGGCGGATCCGCGATCTCGGGAGCCGCTGGGTGCTGGTCAAGGGAGGGCACGGCGAGGGGAAGGAAGCCGTGGACGTCCTCTACGACGGCCGTACGTTTCTCGAGTTCCGGGCGCCTCGTCTTGTGACCCGCTGTGTGCACGGAACGGGATGCACCTTCGCGTCGGCTCTCGCCGCGAGGCTCGCTCTCGGCGAGTCGGTGCCGCGCGCCGCGCGAAACGCGAAGGTCTTCATCACGGAAGCGATACGCCGCGGCATCGAGGTCGGACGAGGCAACGGCCCGACGAACCCGCTCTATCTGTTGCCGGAGTGGACGATTGATGCCTGAACGAACCGGCAGGTCGGAAGGGATTTCCGCGCGAGGGAGATCTTTCACGTATCAAGTCGATATCCCCGGGGGGCGCACATGAACCGGCGGGCGATCGCGATCGGGGATTTTCTGGTCCGATCGCACCATCTCTGGGACTCCCAGTGGCTTTTGCTCGCCGTGGGGGATTTCTCGAAGGGCGACTACAACGCGATGGCGGTTGGTTGGGGGAGTTTCGGCACGATGTGGTCGAAGCCGTTCGCTCAAGTGGTCGTCCGCCCCACGCGCCACACGTTCGAGTTCATGAACCGCCACGCCGGCTTCACGCTCTCTGCCTTTCCCGAGGAGCATCGGAACGACGTCTGGCTTCTCGGAACCTCATCGGGCCGCGATGGCGACAAGATCGCGCGGACGAGCCTGACGCCCGTCCCGTCCTCGCGCGTGGCCGCTCCATCGTTCGCCGAGGCGGAACTCGTCGTCGAGTGCGTGAAGATGTACTGGCAAGACATGGATCCGGCTTGTTTTCTCGTCCCCGAGATCGAGGAGAAGTATCCCGAGCGAGATTATCACCGAATCTACTACGGTGAGATCGTCGCGGTGTTCGGAACGGATCGATTCCGTTCACCGGAGCCGCCCGCGAAGGAATAACCGCCGAGTCCGCCGATCGGAGCGGCCGACGGACGGACGCCAAGCAAGGAGCGAGGAATGGAAGAGAGAGTGAAAAACAACCGGCCGCCGGGATCGCCGACGAGCGGAGAGCCGCATGCAGGCCGCGAGGAGCCGCCTCTCGACCGCAGGCTCGTCCCTGCGGATCGAGCCAAGCGGGCGGGCGCCTTCTTCATCGATTGGTTCATCGGGTTTCTTCTCGGGATGATCCCTGCGATCGGATGGCTGGCGGGGTCGGCCTACATGCTTCTCCGCGACGGTTTCTCGAGCGGGATCCTCGACCGCCGCAGTCTCGGGAAGAAGGCGATGCGCATCCGGCCGGTTGTGCTGGCCGGATCGCCGGTCACGTTTGCCATCTCGGCGCGCCGAAACGTCATCTTCGCGGTTCCGCTCCTTCTTCTCGTGATCCCCGTTCTCGGGCTCGTGCTCGCGCCCGCCGCGTCGATCGTGATCCTCATCATCGAGACCGGGCTCGTTCTCACGGATCGCGACGGCCGCCGTTACGGCGATCGTATCGCAGGGACGCTGGTCGTCGAGTCGGAGGGCTGATCCCCGAGGGCGGAAGAGACCCTTCCCGGAAAGAAGAAGGGCGAGGGACGCGTCGCTCCCTCGCCCGCGACTTCGCGGCAGCCGTTCCTACTTCTTCAAGAGCTCCTCGAACGCCTTCTTCGATTCGTCCCGCACCTTCTCGTGAATGCTTGTGCCGTGCGAATCGATCGTGACGATCACCGGGAAGTCCTCGACGCGAATCACCCAGAACGCCTCGGGCGTCCCGAACTCCTCGAGCTTGTGGACGTCGACGACTTCCTTCACCGATTGGGCGATCGATGTGCCGCAGCCGCCCACCGCGTGGAAGTAGACGGCGCCGAACTTCCGGCACGCTTCCTTGGTCGACTCGCCCATGCCGCCCTTCCCGATCACGCCGCGCACCGTGTAACTCTCGATCACCTTCGCCTGATACGGCTCCTCGCGGGCGCTCGTGGTCGGTCCCGCGGCGACGAACGTCCACTTGCTTCCTTCCTTCCTCACGACCGGTCCGCAATGATAGATGACTCCCTCGCGGAGCAAATCGTCGAGAAAATGAGGCCGCTCTTCCACCATCAGTTTGTGTCCGGCGTCCCGCGCGAGGACGACGATCCCGCTCAAGAGGACCGTGTCCCCCGCCTTCAGCTCGCGGATCTTCTTCTCCGGGATCGGGATTTCAAGCCTCAGCATAGACCGCCTCTCCGTTTCTCAACGTCATCTCCTTGCGCCGGCACGCCCAGCACATATAGGAAACGGCGACATAGAATGTGGCCGGATGACGGTGCTGCTTAGCGGCGAACACGCCGAGCACCGTCGTCTTTCCGCCGAACCCCATCGGACCGATCCCGAGCTTGTTCAGATCGGCGTGAAGCTCCTTCTCGAAGGCGTCGAGGATCGGATCCTCGTTCTTCGACCCGAGGCGGCGGAAGAACTGCTCCTTCGAGAGAAGATAAGAGGTCGAGCGATCTCCGCCGATCCCGATCCCGACGACGCCCGGGGCGCATCCCATTCCCTGCGCTTTGAACACGGCGTCGAGCACGACCTTCCGCACCCCCTTGAGGTCGCGGCCGGCTCCGAGCGCGCCCTCCGGGAGCTTGTACTGCGTCCCGACGTTCTCGCTTCCGCCCCCCTTCAGCATCAGCCTCACCAAGGTCTCGCTCTTCTCCCACGCCTTGAACGACGCGTACGGGGCGTTCGTCCCGATGTTGGTCCCCGAGTTCTTCCCGGTCACGGGATCGACCGCGTTCGGCCGAAGAAGGACCTCCTTCGTCGCCTTCTCCGCGGCGGTCTCGATCGCCTTCCGGAAAGCGATCGTGTCCGCCCCCACCGGGTGATGGACATAGAAGACGAGAGAGCCCGTGTCTTGGCAAATCGGGGTCGCGTTCTCGCGCGCCATCCGAACGTTGTCGAGAATCGCCGCGAAGGTGTTCGCCGCCGTGCCTCCCGGCGGCTCCATCTTCTCCGCGCCCCGAAGCGCCTTCTCCACGTCCGAGGGAAGGTCGGTGGAGGCGCTCCGGATCAGCGTGAAGAGCTGTTCGACCAGTTTGTCGTTCATGCACCACCTCTGTCGGAAGAAACGAAACACATCTTCCGTCGAAACGAGAAATCGCGCGGGCCTTCGGCGAGCGGGAGAGGCCGGCGGGGCGTCTCCCCGCCCGACGCGGGCGGGATCGTCCTACGGGATGAGCTTGCGTTCCTTCGCCGACTTCAGAAGTTCGTCGCGGAACTGAGGAGCCGCGATGCCGATGAGAGCCTCCGCCCGCTCCCGGAGGTTCTTCCCGAAGAGCTGCGCGACCCCGTACTCGGTGACGACGTAGTGAACATCGGCCCGGCTCGTCACGACGCCGGCCCCCATCTGCAGGAAGGGCGTGATCCGGGAACGCTCGCCGTTCTTCGCCGTGGCCGGGAGCGCGATGATCGGCTTTCCGTTCTTCGAGCGGGCCGCCCCGCGGATGAAGTCGACCTGTCCCCCGAAACCCGAGTACACCTTCCAGCCGATCGAGTCGGAACAAACCTGGCCGGTGAGATCCACCTCGATCGCCGAGTTGATCGCCACGAGGTTATCGTTCTGGCTGATGATGAAGGGGTCGTTCACGTACTCGACCGGGTGCGCCTCGATGAACGGGTTGTTGTCGAGGTATTCGTAGAGCTCTTGGCTCCCGAGCGCGAACGTGATGATGACCTTGCCCGGATGGAGCGTCTTCTTGGCGCCCGTCACGATCCCGCTCTGGATGGCGCGCATCGCCCCGTCGGAGATCATCTCGGTATGGATGCCGAGGTCGGCGACCCCTTCCATCGAGGCGTAGACCGCATCCGGAATCCCCCCGATCCCCATCTGGATCGTCGATCCGCTGTCGATGAGGCGCACGATGTGTCTGCCGATCGAGAGCTCGACGTCCGTCGACGGTTTCGATTTCAAATTGGGGAGAGGACGGCTCACCTCGACGATCCCGTGCGTCTGGCGGACGTGGATGAACGAGTCGCCGAGGATGCGCGGCATCCGATCGTTCACCTCCACGACCACCTTCTTCGCGTGTTGGCAGGCCGTCTTGGTCGCGAGGGTCTCCACGCCGAGGCTCATGAAGCCGTGGAGATCGGGAGGAGAGACCTGAACCATTGCGATATCAAGAGGAACGATTCCCTCGCGGAAAAGCCGCGGGATCATGTAGAGGAAGATCGGCATGTAGTCGGCGCGTCCCTCGTTGACCGCCTTGCGGTCCGCGGGGCCCACGAAGAGGGAATTGTGCCGGAAATGCCCTTCCATCTCGGGGCGGGAAAGAGGGTCTTCCCCGAGAAGCAACACGTGATTGAGCTGGACGTTCTCGAGCTCCTCGTAGCGCTCCGCGAGGGCCTCCACGAGGGAGATCGGAATGGCCGCGTTTCCCCCGTAGTAGACCCGATTCCCGCTCTTGACCAACTTCGCGGCGTCCGTCGCCGAGCATAACTTGGACTTGTAATCGTCGAGCCAGTTCATGATCCTTCTAGCTTTCCTTCCGGAGGATTTCCGCCAGCGAAACCTGCGGGATTCCGAGGGCCTCTCCAGCGCGGGCGTTGACCATCTGCCCCTTGTACATGTACGTGCCCCCCGCGAGGCCGGGATCCTCCAGGAGCGCTCTCTCTAGTCCTTTTTCCGCGATCTTCAAGATGAAGGGCAACGCGCCGTCCGCCATGGCGCGCGTGGCGGTCCGGGGAATGTCGGAGGTCATGTTGGGAATGCAACAGTGCACGACGTCGTGCACGCGGTAGGTCGGATCCTCGGGAGTGGTCGGCCGGCTCGTTTCGACGCAGCCGCCCTGATCGATCGACACGTCGATGATCACGCTTCCCGGCTTCATCGCTCGAACCATCGCATCCGTGACGAGAAGCGGAGACCGGCCTCCCGGGATGAGAACCGCGCCGATCAGAACATCGGCGATCGCGGTGTAGCGCTCGAGCCTCGCGACGCCGCCGACGGCGGTCATCACCTGACTGCCGAGCAGGCGCGCGGCCCTTCTGAGCTTGCGGATGTCCTGGTCGATGAGGATGACTTGCGCGCCGCGCGCCACGGCGTGCCGGGCCGCGGTGACCCCGACGGTGCCCGCGCCGAGAATGACGACGGTGGCCGGCGGTAGACCCGGCGCACTCCCGAGGAGAATTCCTCTCCCCCCCGGCTCGTAGCGGAGAAGCTGCGCCGCCGTATCCACCGCCATCTGCCCGGCCAGCTCGCTCAGCGGGAGAAGGGCGGAGAGATCTCCGTCCGGGCCGCGGATGATCTCGTAGCCGATCAGGGTGGCCCGCGCCTCGATCAGCTTCTCCACGAGCTCGCGCGGGGCGACCGCAAGATGGTGGAACGCGCAGAGGACGCTCTCTTCCTTGAGAAGGCCGACCTCCTCGAGGGAGAGGGCGCCGAAACGACAGACGAGGTCCGCGCGGTTGTAGATCTCCTCGGGGCCGTAGACGATCCGGCCGCCCGCGTCGGCGTAGTCCTCGTCGCTGAAATGCGCGGCCTTCCCAGCTCCTCGCTCGATGTAAACTACGCTGCCGCAATCTGTTAGGCGGGCGACGCCGAACGGGTTGAGCCCCACCCGGTGCTCGTGGCGGCTCGTCTCACGCGGTACTCCGATAACCATGTCATCTTCCTCCTCACGCAACCCGAGAATCGTATCGCGAGCGGGAAGCGGCGACAAGAGGTAACCTTGGTCCGAGCCCGGCGCGCTCAGAGAGGCGAAGCGGGAGGAAGCGCGCCGAGATCGTTATGGAGGTCAACAATGAGAGTACGAAATGTTCATCACATCGAGCCGAAGGACGCCGGGATGGCGGGCGTCCGGATCCGGGTCGCGATCGGCAGGGACGAGGGGGCGCCGAACTTCGTGATGCGCTACTTCGATGTCGCCCCCGGGTGTTCGACCGCGGACCACGCGCATGCGTGGGAGCACGAAGTGTACGTGGCGAGAGGGCGGGGCGCCGTCGTGACGAAAGAGGGGCCGGCCCCGATCGGGGCGGGCGACACCGTCTATGTCGCGCCGAACGAGCAGCATCACTTCGAGAATCGCGGGGAGGAACCGCTCGAGTTCGTCTGCGTGGTCCCGCACACGGATTGACTCAGGCAGAGGACCCGCCTATCGTGATTCCGCGCAATGGGTTGCGCCGGACGCCGAGAACGGTCCCGGCGATCGCCGGTCGGCCGCTCGGGGAGTTCCGCTCTTCCCCGCGGGCGGAAAGACGTCTATAATGCGAGGTCGACCTCGGCGGACATCGCCGCGCCTCGCGGCCATCCATTCGGTCGAAACAGAACCTGCAGCAAGAGGGAATCGATATGCCGAGCAACATCGGGAATCCGGAAGAGCGCCGGCTGAGCTTCTCCTGGAGCGACGCGCGCAAGGAACTCGATTTTCCGGAAGATTCGCACAACATCGGGTGGTACTGCTCGGACCGGATCTGCGATCTCGGGATGGGCGAGAAGACCGCGCTCGTCTGGGAGGCGGTGGACGGCAGGGTCGCGCGCTTCACCTTCAACGATCTTCGCGTCTACTCGAACGCCTACGCGAAGCATCTCTCCGGCCTCGGTCTCCGGCCGGGCGATCGCGTGGCGGTCTTTCTGGAGCGCGTTCCGGAGCTCTACATCGGGATGCTGGGAGGCCTGAAGGCGGGGCTCATCATGCAGCCTCTCTTCTCCGCGTTCGGAGAAGACGCGCTCGAAAAGCGGCTCTCGAACGCCGAGACGAGCGCGATTCTGACCTGCCGGAAGCTGACCTTTCGTGTGCGAAAGATTCGGGAGCGTTGTCCGTCCCTCCGGCACGTGATCGTCAGCGATCCGGGCGATCTGTCGTTTCAAGAGGGAGAGACCGCCTTCGGGCTGGAGACGGCGAAGCCGGTCGAGTCGTTCGCGTGTTATCCGGCCGATCCGGAGACCCCGTCGATCCTGCACTACACGTCGGGAACGACCGGCATGCCGAAGGGCGCGCTTCACGTCCACGGGTCTCTTCCCGCCCAAGCGCTCACCTCGAAGTGGGTGCTCGACATCAAGGACGGGGATATCTACTGGTGCACCGCGGATCCCGGCTGGGTGACCGGAACGAGCTACGGGATCATCGGGCCGTGGGCGATCGGCGCGACGCAGTACGTTCTCGAGGCGGGGTTCATCATCGACCGGTGGTACCGCGCGATTCAGGATCAGAAGATCACCGTCTGGTACAGCGCTCCGACCGCCATCCGGATGCTGATGAAAGAGGGGGAGGCGAAGACGAAGCAGTACGATCTTTCTTCACTTCGCCACTTGTGCAGCGTCGGCGAGCCCTTGAACCCTGAAGCGGTCGTTTGGAGCGAGCGCGTCTACGGGCTTCCCTTCCACGACACCTGGTGGCAGACCGAGACGGGGTGCATCCAGGTGACGAACGTGCCGGGGTTGGAGATTCGCCCGGGGAGCATGGGAAAGCCGTTCCCCGGAGTAACGGCGGCGGTTCTCGCCCACGATTTCACGGAGATCCGCGAGCCGAACAAGCAGGGATTGCTCGCGCTGAAGCCTCCGTGGCCGTCGATGTTCCGGACCTACTGGCGCAACCCGAGCGCCTACGAGAGCAAGTTCAAGAACGGGTGGTACCTCACCGGAGACCGCGCCCGGATCGACGAGGACGGATTCTACTGGTTCATGGGGCGCGACGACGACGTGATCAACACCGCGGGGCATCTCGTGGGGCCGTTCGAGATCGAGAGCGCGCTCCTCGAGCACGAGGCGGTGGCCGAGAGCGCGGCGATCGGAAAGCCGGATCCCGTCAACATGGAGGTCGTCAAGGCGTTCGTTGCCTTGAAGGCGGGTTTCGAGCCGAGCAAGAAGCTCGAGATGTCGATCATGAACTTCATCCGCAAGAAGCTCTCGCCGCTCGCGATGCCGCAGGAGATCGAGTTCGTCGAGAAGCTTCCGAAGACGCGGTCGGGGAAGATCATGAGGCGCGTTCTGAGGGCGCAGGAGCTCGGCCAAGAAGTGGGCGATCTATCGACGCTGGACGACAACTAGGAGGAATGGGGCGGCGGACGCCGCGAGGGCCCCAGCCTGGAGGATCGGATACATGAGCGACGACCTGAAGCGGAAGATCATCGAGTTCATTCGGGAAGAGTATCTTGAGGACGACAGCATGGAGCTCAAGGACGACACGCCTCTCATTTCGAGCGGCATCGTCGATTCCTTCTCGATGGTCTCCTTGAAGATGTATCTCGAAGTGGAGCTCGGAATCAAGATGACGGACGAGGAGGCGAGCACCGAGGCGTTCGACTCGGTGAACAGCATCCTCGAGCTGGTGCGGAAGAAGCTGGCGGAGAAGAAATAGCGAGGAGTCTGTTCCGGCGCGGCGGGGCCGACTCGAGCGTCCGGGGTCTTCGCGAGGTGGTCGCATGGCATACACAAGCGCGGTGCGCGAACAATTCCGAAACACGCTGAAAGAGGTCGAGGAGGCGGGGCTCTATAAGGACGAGCGCTACATTTGCAGCGAGCAGGGCGTGGAGATCGTCGTCGAGTACCCGCGCGGCTCCAAGCCGATGAAGGTCCTGAATTTCTGCGCGAACAATTACCTCGGGCTTTCGAGCCATCCGGACGTGACGGCCGCCGCGCAGAAGGGGCTCGAGGAACGCGGCTACGGGATGAGCAGTGTCCGCTTCATCTGCGGCACGCAGGACCTTCACAACAAGCTCGAGAAGCGGGTCGCGGAGTACCTCGGAAAGGAAGACGCGATCCTCTTCTCCTCGTGCTTCGACGCGAACGCGGCGATCTTCGAGGTCCTCTTCGACGAGAAGGACGTGCTCCTGAACGACCGATTGATCCACGCGAGCTTGATCGACGGGATCCGCCTCTGTTCGGCTCAGAGGGACAGCTACAAGAACGCCGATTGCGCGCACCTCGAGAAGAAGCTAGAGATGTGGAAGCCTCGCGCCCGGAACATCTGCATCGTGACGGACGGCGTCTTCAGCATGGACGGGATCCTTGCGCCGCTCGACAAGATCGCGGATCTCGCCGACCGGTACGGGGCGATGGTCCTCGTGGACGACAGCCACGCGACCGGCTTCATCGGAAAGACCGGGCGGGGGACGCCGGAGCATTTCGGCGTGATGGATCGGATCGACATCATCACGACGACGCTCGGGAAGGCGCTCGGAGGCGCGAGCGGAGGGGTCGTCGCGGGTCCCCGCGAGGTGACCGAGATGCTCCGCAATCGCGGACGGCCCTATCTCTTCTCGAACGCCGTCCCGCCCCCCATCATTTCGGCCGCGCTCCGAGTGATCGACCTCGTGAGCGAGACGACGAAGCTCCGCGACAAGCTCGAATGGAATGCGCGGTATTTCCGGGAGAAGATGGACGCCGCGGGCTTCCGTCTCGTTCCGGGGGAGACCCCGATCGTTCCGGTCATGCTCGGCGACGCGAAGCTCGCCAACGATATGGCGCGCGAGCTTCTTCAAGAGGGGATCTACGTCATCGGCTTCTCGCACCCGGTCGTTCCGATGGGGAAGGCGAGGATCCGCGTGCAGCTCTCCGCGGCTCACGAGAAGGAGCACATCGACAAGGCGGTCGATGCGTTCATCAAGGTCGGGAAGAAGCTCGGCGTGATTCGGTGAGGACCGACGGATGGCAAAGAGCCAGTGGGCCGCGTTCTTCGACGATCACGCCCCGCGGTACGACGAGAACGTCTTCACGAAGAACACGCTCGCCGAGGTCGATTTCCTGATCGAAGCTCTCGGCCTCTCGCGAGGGGACTCGATCTTGGACATCGGGTGCGGCACCGGGCGACACGCGGTCGAGCTCGCCTCGAGGGGGTTCGACGTCACCGGCCTCGACATCTCGTCCGGGATGCTCGCGGAGGCGAGGAAGCGGGCTTCCTCGGCGGGCGTCGAGGTCGCTTGGGTCCATGCGGACGCGAGGCGCTTCGCCTTCCGGCGCGGGTTCGACGCGGTCGTCTGTCTCTGCGAGGGGGCCTTCGGGCTTCTGACGGACGCCGACGATCCGATCGGCCAACCGCTCGCGATTCTCCGGAACGCCGCGGGTTCGATGAAGACCGGCGCCCGCGCCCTCTTCACCGTCTTGAACGCCATGAGGATGATCCGGAGGGCGAAGGGAGAGGGGGCCGAGGATGCCGAATTCGATCCGATCGCCCTGGCGGAGCGCACCGACTGCTTGCCTCCGGGATCCTCGAGGAAGTACTCCCTCTTCGAACGCGGCTTCGTTCCGACCGAGCTGGTTCTCCTCTTCGGAACGGCCGGTCTCGAAGTGCTCGAGATCTGGGGCGGAACCGCGGGAAACTGGGGGAGGCGTCCGATCGATCCGGACGAGTACGAGATCATGGTTCTGGCGCAGAAGCCCGAGCGTCCTCCCGCTCCCCCCTTCGGCTTCTTCGCACGCCGTGAATTCGGTACCTGATACCCCATTTCGATACCCCATTTCACGGAAGGAGTCCGCCGTGCAGCTGGACAGGCATCGGAAGATCGGGTATCAGGTGCCGAATGTGCGCGGGATTCGACGCCTGATTTTCGGTGGAGCGGGGATCGGGCGGTTCGCTACACTCTTCACATGAAGCATCGCCTTCCGCCGATCAGCGAGATGGAGCGGGCCTGCCGCGAGCGCGACGCCTCCTACGACGGGATCTTCTTCCTCGCGGTGCGAACGACCGGCGTCTTCTGCCGCCCCTCCTGTCCGGCGCGGAGACCTCTTCCCCGCAATGTCGAGTACTTCCCGAGCGCTCGCGAGGCCTTGAAGGCCGGCTATCGGGCCTGCATGCGCTGCCGGCCGGCGGACGCCGACGTTCGACCCGAGTGGGTTCGGGCTCTCCTCGAGGAAATCGACCGCGCGCCGTCCGGTCGAATCACGGAGGAGGATCTTCACGAGCGCGGCATCGATCCCTCAACCGCGCGGAGATATTTTATGAAGCATTATGGGATGACGTTTCAAGCGTTTGCTCGATCGCGCCGAATGGGAGAGGCGCAGCGTGTCTTGCGGGGCGGAGGGGCCCTCGACGACGCGGTCTTCGAGTGCGGATACGAATCGCACAGCGGATTCCGGGACGCGTTCGCGCGCGTTTTCGGGAAGCCGCCGGGGAGGAGCCGTGCGTCGGAATGCGTCTCGCTCGGGTGGTTTCCGAGTCCTCTCGGGCCGCTCGTCGCCGGTTCCATCCCGAGCGGAATCTGCCTTCTTGAGTTCGCCGATCGTTTCCTCGCGGAACCGCGCCTCGCGTCCGCGCGGAGAGCGTTCCACATCCCCCTGGTCCCCCGCTCCACCGATCTCTTGAAGAGGCTGAGCGAAGAGGTTTCCGGATACTTCGCTCGGGAAGTGCGCCGCTTCACAGTACCGCTCGTCTGCTCGGGGACCCCGTTCCAACGGAGAGTCTGGGACGAGCTCCTCAAGATCCCATACGGCGAGACGCGCTCTTACGACGACCTTGCCCGCGCGATCGGCTCTCCGGCGGGGCGGCGCGCGGTGGGAAGCGCGAACGGTCGAAACCCGATCGCGATCGTGATCCCGTGCCACCGGGTGGTGAACAAGGACGGACGCCTCGGCGGGTACGGAGGCGGTCTCAGACGAAAGCAATATCTCCTCGATCTCGAGCGCGCGGGAACTCACCCAGCGAGGACGGCCTGATCGTCGGTCGACGGCGGACGCTCGCCGCCGCCACCCGCCGTGGTGGCGTTGGTGGACGGCGGGTCACTCCTTCGCGCCGCATGCGCGAAGGAGCTTCCTCGCCACCCCGTCGCTCTTCGCGACGGGGAGCTCCGGCTCGGTCGTGTCGGCGGCTGTCCGTTCGATGCTCGTTCTTGCCCGCCGCGGCGGCCTGGGGGAGGGAATAGGCTAGCCCCTGAGCGCGACGGTGAGCACCATGATCACGATGCCGATCAGCGCGCCGCCCGCGATCACTCCGGCGCAGATCGTCTCCTGGTTCGCCACGATGTTCACGTTCATCCACGACTTCGGGTTCGTGAAGCGCCGCGCGAGCAGCCAAAAGATGAACGCCCCGAGAAACATCAGCCATGAGTCGGAGAAGCGAAGCACGAACGCGAGCCCCATCCCGACTCCCGAGATCGGCCAGCGGTTCTTCGTCGTGATCTTCAGCACCTCGAAGAGAATCCCGAGCGTCGCGCCGATCACGACGGCGACGAGCGCGGTGACGTGCAGGATGCTGAAACCTCGCGTGAGCACCTCCGCGACCGCTTTCCAGATCATCGCCGCGATCATCGGGAGGCGGTCCGTGCCGAACACCTCGATGTTCCCGCGGAAGAGTGCGTAGTAGAAGATCGGCGTGCAGGCGAAGCCTCCCGCGATGATCCCGAGCACGTGGCCCATCGCCTGAAGACGCGGTTTTCCGCCGAGCATGTAGCCCGGCTTGATGTTCATGAGGAGGTTCGACGCATGCCCCGCGACCTCGCCGGTGATCCCGGCGGTGATGAGGTTCGTCGGCGCGTTCCCCGGCGCGAGGCCCGCGTACGTGAGCTGCGTGAGCTTGCCGAGCGCGCCCGTCGGCGTGATCGCAGTGAGGCCGGTCGCGTTGGCCGCGATCAGCGTGAACACGAACACGAGCGGGATCGCGACGACCCCGAGCCACCAGGAGATTTGGAAGAACGCGAGCCCCATCAGAACGATCACCGCCCCGATGACGGGAATCCCGATCGCGAAGACCTTCATAGGGAGCTCGATGTTTCGGAGAAGATCGGCCTCCGCCTCGGCGCTCTTCTTTCGCCCGATGTTCTTGAACGCGGCGAGGAGCATCTGGGGCTTCGAGAAGAAAGAGAAAAGCGAGGCGGTCGTCATCATCGCCACGCCTCCCCAGAGAGACCACATCGTGATCCCGCGGAACCCGGTCTCCGTGATGATCCCCTTCTGGACGAGGATCGGGGCGAGGATGAAGTAGTTCAGCACCGCCCCGATGATGAGCGAAACGCCGGTGCGGATCCCCATCAGCCCGCCCGCGCCGATCATGACGATCTCTGTGTCCCAGCGAATCGTGAGGTCGCGGAGCGGGGTTCCGAGAAGCTTCGGGGTCGTGAACGAGTAGACGAAGTCATCCCAATGCTGCCAGTAATTGTTCACCCATTCGCCGAAACGGCGCGCGCCGAGCGCGATCCAAAGCCCGCCGTCCCGGATGAAGTTGATCGCTCCGGAGATCCCCGCGAAGGCGAGAAGAAGCTTCTCCTGGGAGATCCCGTCGGTCGTTTCCTTGTGACTGTGCAAGGTGTCCATCACGACGCCGGCCGCGCGCCCTTCGGGAAACGGGAACTGCTCGTCGTTGATGAACCGCCGCTTGAGGGGGAAGGCGAAGAGCACGCCGAGTATCGCGAGCACGATCATCCAAGTGAGGGAGTGCCACATCGGGATCACCCGTCCGGTCACCATCATGTAGGCGGGAAGGCTCGCGATGAGCGGCGCGGTCATGTATCCGGCCGCGGTGGCGATCGACTGCATGATGTTGTTCTCGAGAACGTGGAACTCCTTCTGCCCCGAGATGCGCGAGATCGCGCGATGCAGAGCGAAGGCGAGGATGACCGCGGTGATCCCGACGCCGAGCGTCCATCCGGTGCGCACTCCGACATAGAGGTTGGTCAGCGAGAGAACGCCGCCGAGCAGCATTCCGGTGATCACCGCGCGCAACGTGAACTGCGGAACGTCCCCTTTATAGACCTCGCGGTGCCACCACTCGTCCTTCTGCTTCAGCGTCCATGTTCGGACTTGTTCTTCCGTCAGCTGCTTGATCGCCATGCGACTCCCCCGACGCGGCTCCGCGGAACCGCGCCATTCGGTCTCTCAAGCCGATTCACGCTCGATCGATCGCGAGCGCGGCTCCGGTCATTGTAACGGGAAGGCGTTGGAAGCGACAACGCGAATCCAGGCGGGTTCGGGCCTCTCGGACCGCTCGGCCCCGCGCGTTGACATCCTCGACCCCCAAAGGTAAGATGATGCGGCATAGTCACGGACCATGGGCCGGCCGACTCTTCCGGAGACCAGCAAATGCGGATCTTCATCGGGTGGTCGGGCGATTTGAGCCACAGAGTCGCCGTCCTTGTTAAGGAATGGCTCTCAGACGTTCTTCAGTCCGACAGACCTTTCGTTTCCTCCGAGGACATCAAGAAAGGCGCACGGTGGTCCTCCGAACTCGCCGCGGTTCTAAAGGAATGCTCGTTCGGCATCTTCTGCGTTGTTCCAAGCAACGCTCGGGCTCCTTGGATGAACTTCGAAGCAGGTGCGATCGTCGGGGCTATGCCGACCTCCCGCGTGAGCACGTTCCTTTTCGGGGTCGACCAGTCGGTCATTCAGGATACGCCCCTTTCTATGTTCCAATCGACGGTGTACGAGGAGACGGATCTTCTCCGGCTCGTCCGCTCGATCAATGATCTGCGAGTCGAGGACCGGATGGACGAAACGCGGCTAAAGAGGAACTTCGGCGCATTCTGGCCACGTCTCAAGTCCGAGCTCGATGAGCTGCTCCTCGATGCCGCACGGCAACCGTCCCGAGCGGATCCGGATCGACGATTCTCATCCGACGTCGAGAGGAGGCTAAGCGAGGCGACCGACGACTGGTGGAAGCATCACGACATCGCGATCGAAGATGCCCTCTTTCGCCACATCGCGGGCAACTTGGGGGACTTCGTGGTCGCCGACCGCCAGCTCGGCTTTCTTGCTGTAGTGGCCTCGTACAAAGGCGAGAAGATGAGGCAATTCACCGAGATCGCGAAAAACAACTCGGTCGTGATCCAAGCGCTGGTTGAGCACGTGGCCTTCCACGAGCACAAGCGGCCGGTTTGGCGTGCGGCCGCAATGCTCGAACGCTGCGATCCGGAGATGCTCGGCAAGAGACTCGCGGCGGCTCTCGCCGGACAAGTGGAGGGGGATGAGCGGCGGCATCTGCTCTCCTCAGTGATCCCCGAGCGCCGAACCTACGCCTACATCGAGGCACACATCGAGAGCGAGATCATTGAGGCCGAGAGGGAGAAGTCCAGGAAGACGCTCGCCGATTTGCGGCGGCAGCTGGGCGAACCACCGCGAGCCCCGGTGGAGTGATTCCGGGAGAGGCGGTATCCCAAGGCACGGCGACCCATGAACTCGAGGTGTGGAGCGCCGTGGAACTTCAACAAGAGCCACTTGCCGGATGGAGCGATTCGCGTCACGTGCAGGCCGGCGCGACGAGCCGCCGAAGCCAAAGGAAGAGAAGCACCGCGTGGGCGAGGAGAGCGGCGCCGACCGCTTGGTGCGCGGTCGTGATCGCGATGTCCGCCGCCGAAGGGGGCCCGGCTTCAGGCGAGAGGTTGACCGCGACGAGAGCGGTGAAACCGAGCACGATCTGGACGCCGAGAAGGGCGATGAAGAGGAGGCCGGTCCGGCGAAGGGCGGGCACGTCCGCATAGAGACCCCACGCACGCGCTCCGGAGACGGCGCCGAACACGAGAACGACGACCGCAAGACCGATATGAAGATGAAGGCCTCCCGCGAAATGCCTCTCTACGGCGCCCGTGGCGATTTGGACAACGAGAAGAAGAAGAAGCGGGACGGAGAGGCTTCGATCCGCCGCCGCCGAGCGCTTCGCGATCTGCGCGGAGCTCTCGATCCACCGCGCTGAGAGAAAGACCGCGAGCGCGACCGTCATGCCGAAGAAGAGCTGCGCCACGACGCCGTGAACGAGCGCGAGAAGAAGACTCGGCGCCATCTCTTCCGGTGACGTGCTCAAAGTCGGCCTCCCCGTGACGCGCATGCCGCCGAGGAAGCCCTGCGCGATCATGAGAACGAGCGCCCCCGCGGCGAACCCCTTGAGCCACGGACGGCGGTCGTGTCGAAAGACGCGAATCGCGAGGACGAGCGTCGCGAGGCCGACCAGCGTTCCGAGAAGCCGGTGGGCATGCTCGTAGTAGATGTCTTCCGACATCTTCGCGAGCGGATAGAGAAACATATTATACCCAAAGGAATTTGGCCAGTCGACGACCGCGAGACCGGCGCGCGCGCCCGTGACGATCCCTCCGGCGACGAGAAGGAGAAACGTGGCGGCGACGAGGATGATGGCGAGGGCGCCGGTCCAGTTGCGCGGCGGCGGCCTCTCCCGTGCGCGGCGCGAAGCCCCGCCGATCCCGCCGAGACAAGCGCCGAGGAGAAGAGACCCGACGATCCAGGCCGGGGCCGAGGGACCGAACCGGTTCGGCTCGGGCGACGCGATCACGCTCCCCAGGATGAGAAGGTTGATGAGCGAAGCAATGAGCCCGGTCTTCGCTCCGGCCTTTGCGCCGTCCCCCGTGAGGCGAGCCGCAAGGCGTCCGCCGGCGACGAGAAGAAGAAGGAGGACCGCAAGCGTGAGGGTGCCTGGCGCTTCGACCCCTGGGAATCGACAAACGTACGCGGCGGTCCACATCGCGACCGCCGTTCCGAAGCCGAGCGCCAGGGAAGAACCGGGACCGGGAATCTTCTCCGGATCGACGTTCATCGGCGCACCCCTTTCGAATCGGGCGGACCTCTCTCCGGGTGAAGTCTCTCAGGAGCGAGCTGGCGATGGGAAGGAAAAGTTGCCGGCGGCCGGTGGGCGACATAGTATCAGGAAGGCGCCCCGCGCGCGACCTCGCGCGAACCGCAGCGGATGCGAAGGAAGAACCTATCGTGCTTCGACTTCTTCTTGTCTATCTCGATCTCTCGAAGGCGCGCCTTTCGGCTCTCGTCGTGGCGACCGCCGCGGTTTCCTACATCGCCGCGCGCGGCGAGGAACCGATCGGCCTTCTTGGTCTTTCTTGGACCGCGATGGGGACCGCCCTCGCGGCGGGGGGCGCGAACGCCCTAAACCAGGTTCTCGAGGCGGACAGAGACGGCCTGATGGCGCGAACGAGCGGCCGTCCGTTCCCCGCGCGAAGAATCGGACGGCTTCACGGAGTTCTCTTCGGTCTCGCCGCCGCGATCGGAGGTCCGGTTCTCCTCGCCCTCTCGGTGAATCGTCTTGCTGCGTTGCTCGCGCTCGCGGCGGTCGCGCTCTACGTGCTCGCCTACACCCCGCTCAAGACCCGGAGCCCCGCGTGCACGCTCGTGGGGGCGGTCTCCGGCGCGGTGCCGCCCGTCATCGGATGGACGGCGGCGACGGGGCGGATCGACGCGGGCGGTCTTCTTCTCGGGGGGATTCTCTTTGCGTGGCAAGTTCCGCATTTCCTCTCTCTCGCGTGGATGCACCGAGAGGAGTACGCGCGCGCGGGCTTCCGCATGCTCCCCGTGCTCGATCGAACGGGCCGCGTCGTCTTCCGCATGATCGTTCTCTACAGCCTCGTGCTCATCCCCGCGGCGCTCGCGCTTGTTCTCGTCGGCGCGGCGGGACCCGTATACGCCGCGGGCTCGCTCCTTCTCGGCATCAGCTTCCTGTTCTTCGGGAAGCGATTCGTCGATCGGCGGACCGCCGGCGAGGCGAAGCGGCTCTTTCTCGCGAGCGTGGTCTACCTTCCGCTCCTCTTGGGGCTTCTCGCCCTCGATCGCGGTCCGGCCGGCAATCTCGTGCGGCCCGCGCGAGCGGAGACGGCGCTATCCGAGGACTCGTCCGATCGGTTCGGAATGGGCGAAGGTATGATCGGAGAGAGCGAGACATCCGCGAGCGCCTTCTGATCCTCGGCCGATGCGGGAAGAAAAGACAGGGAGCCGCGAACTGCTCCTTCGTCGTCGAATGCTCTCTCAATCTTCGACGTAGCCGAGCGATCGAAGCTCCTCGATCAGGCCGGAGTCCGCGAACTCCTCCACGGTCTCGGCGGAGCCTTGAAGAAGGCTCGCTCTCTTCTCCTGAAGGGACAGAATGCGCTCGATTGAATCGGCGAGCGCGCGCACGATTTCCGGATGGTTTTCGTGAACGCTCCCAAGCTCGTGCGGATCCGACCGAAGATCGTACAGCTCTTCATGAAATTCGCCAATCCTCCTCTCGACCCGGACGTACTTCCATCCGTTGGACGTCAGCGCCTTTCTGCGCTCGAGGCCTAGAAAACGCCGACCGCTCTCCTGGCTCAATACCGCACGGGGCCGCCAGCCGCGGGCAAGCACGTCCCGTCCGCTCGCCTGCTGACGAAAGCCCGCGAACGCATCCGATTCGACGAGCCCAAGAAGGGTCGGGAGCGCGTCCACCGAAGAAACCAGTTCCGCTATTCTCCGGGCGTCCAACCCGGGCGCGCGGATCATCATCGGGGTTCGCACCTGCTCCTCCCAAGTCGTTCCGTGGGCCAGCCATTCGTGCTGGCCAAGTCCCTCTCCGTGATCGCCGATCAACAGAACCACGGTCTCATTCCAATCGGGCCGCGAACGGAGACGGTCCAGCAATCGTCCAAGCGCATGATCCATAAAACGAATCTCGCCGTCATACGAATTGATCGACGCCCGGACGTCTTCCACCGGCTCAGAGAGGCTGATAACCAAGCTGTCCGGGATGCCTCGCTCTCTCATGTGGCGCTCGAGCGCCTCATCGAACAAGTACATCGACCGGAAAGGCTCAGGAGCGAGGTAGAGCCTGTGAGGGTCGAAGTAGTGGACCCAGATGAAAAAGGGACTCGCGGAGAGGGTGTCGATCCACGCGAGGACGGAGTCCGTTGTTTCGTCCGCGCCTCGCCGAATCTCCTCGGGTTCGTTGAACGTCTCGAATCCGGCGGCGATTCCGGTCGCTCTCTTGACCGGCGCGGCGCTGACGAAGGCGGCAGTACGATAGCCGGCGTCCTTGCAAGCTTCTGCGAACGATTGAAGCTGACCCGTGGATTGGAAGCGCCTGTTTCCACTTGAGAGGTTCGCCAAGATCCCGTGCTCGATTGGATAAGTCGAGGTCAAGATGGAGACGTGACTCGGCAGGGTTGTGGCCATCGGGACGATGCAGCGCTCGAAGACCGCCGATTCCGCCGCAAGCGCATCGATGGCCGGGGACGTATCTCGGAAATAGCCGTAGCACCCGAGATGATCCGCGCGCGCGGTGTCGAGGGTGATCAGCACGAAGTTCGGCCAGTCGAGTCGTGTCCCCTTCGAGCATCCGGAGGTCGCAATTGCAGCGGCGATCACAGCGGTGACTATCCGAAGAATCCGTGATCTCCACCGGGGGGCGTGCCGCGCGTTCGATCGTGAATTGCCCGCCATGGGTCGAAGATATCGCCGCAAGAGAATCGGGTCAAGTGGAGGTCGCGAGAGGACGTCCCGCTACGCGTTCCCGATGAGCAGGACAGCGAAGAGCACGATCCACGCGGCGTCGAGGAAATGCCAGTACAGCGCGCAGGATTCGATCCCACCGGGCTCGGAGGCGGAGGACGGGCCGCGATAAGCTCTCGCCGCGACGATCGCGAGGGCGATGAGTCCTCCAAGCACGTGAGCTGCGTGCAATCCGGTCAACATATAAAACGTAAAGCCGAAAAGAGCGCTCGGCGCGGTCTTTTCGATGGGACCGAGCGCGTTCCAGTTTCGGACTTGGATCACGAGGAAGAGGATGCCGAGGGCGAAGGCGACAACGAGCGCGCGCCGCGCCGCGGTCTTCTTGCCCGCCCGGGTGCTCGTCTTCGCGAAGTGTACCGCTCCCCCTGCGAGAAGGAGGACGAGCGTGGCAAGCCAAAGACCCGCCGGAAGAGAAGGGGCGCCGGCGGGAGGCCACTCCGGTGCGCGGAGCCTCACGACGAGATAGCCGGCGATGCTCGCCGCGAAGAGAACCGAGAGCGAGAGGAGAAAGAGGAACATTCCGAGACGCCGGTCGCTCCCCGCCCGGGCGCCCGCCCCGCCCGCGCCGATCGTTTCGGAAGGGGGGTGGTTCACGGCCGCACCGCGGGAGCGTAGCCCGGAATCAGCTCGTGCTGGTAGTGCGCGGTGTCGAGAAGTGCGAGCCCAACGAAGAGAACGACGAAGAGGAGCGATCCGACAAGCGCGATCGCGTGAAAGGGCTGATCGTAGCGGAGGTGCATGAAGTAGAGGCCGACGAGAGTCGCCTTCACGAACGCGATGCCGAGCGCGATCCAGAGGTTGAGCGATCCGAGTTCGACGCGGACCGCCCCGACGGTCGCGAGGCTGAGAAGAACGAGCGCGAACCAGACGGCAAGGAGGACGCGGAGCGGAACGATGTGCCCCAATGATTCCGCCTCCCGGCTTTCGTGCTCTCTCTCGCTTCGGATTTCGCTCATTGTGCTTCTCCTGCACGTCTTCCGTTCGCTCTCTAGTGAATCAAGTAGAGAAGCGGGAAGAGAAAGATCCAAATCAGGTCGACGAGGTGCCAATACAATCCCGCCCGATCGACCGGCTCGAAGTTCGAAGGACCGTACGCGCCGCCGCGCGCCCGAACGAACACCCACCCGATCACCAAGAGCCCCGCGATCACGTGAAGACCGTGGAGGCCGGTCATCGCGAAGTAGACGCCGAAGAAGAGATGGACGTTGCGCGGCTCCTTCGCGCTCGCGTGCGCCGCGCGTTCCTCGTCGGTGGAGGAGGCGAGCCCGGGCGGACCGATCGCCGCCGGCGGGATGTTCGTCCGATCCCCGGGCGGCGTCTCCCGGGGGATCTCCGGCGCGGAAGAATGTTCCTGCGCCGTCTCCGGGTGATGCGGCCGGTACTGCTCTCCCCACAGGAGCCCGTGCTTCCACTTGTGCTCGTACTCGACGATCTTCACGCCGAGGAACGCGCCTCCGCCGAGAAGAGTGAGCGCGAGAAGAAGCGTAAGGAGACGCCTGTTGCCGAGCTGTGCGGAGCGGACCGCCCAAGCCATCGTGAGGCTGCTCGTGATGAGGATGAGCGTGTTGAGCGCGCCGAGCCGGGCATCGAGAAAGCGATGCGCGTAAACGAAAACCTCGGGATGGTTCCCTCGATAGACCGCGTAGGCCGCGAAGAGACCGCCGAAGAGAAGAACCTCCGTGGCGAGGAAGATCCACATTCCCAGCTTGCCGGACTCGTAGGCCTGGCGCGGCGTCGCGAAATGATGCGGGATCTCGCGCGCGGCGCTCTGTTCGGACCGTCTCAACTCATGCCCCCTCGCGCGCGGTTCTCGGCACATAGCCCCCGATCGACTCGTCGTAGACAAGATGCTCGAGATCGTACGGGTCGCCCGCCTCGGGGGGTTCGGCAAAGTTGTCGTGGGGAGGCGGGGACGCGCACATCCACTCAAGCGTCGCGCTCCCCCACGGATTCGCCGGAGCCTTCCGCCCGCGGAAGAGGGAGTGAATCAGGTTCCCCGCGAGCACGACGAAGGCGACCGCGAGCACGTACGCGCCGATCGTCGAGAGGACGTGGTAAGGCTGGAAGCGGTCCAGGTAGTTGTAGTACCTGCGCGGCATGCCTTGGCTCCCCATGACGAACTGGGAGAAGAACGTCAGGTTGAACCCGACGAAGACGAGGAACGCCGCGAGCCTCCCCGCCTTTTCGCTGTACATTCTCCCGAACATCTTCGGCCACCAATAGTGCATCGCCCCGAGGAACGCGATCAGAACGCCCCCCATCATCGTGTAGTGGAAGTGGGCGACGACGAAATAGGTGTCGTGGAGATGCACGTCGGTCGCGAGAGCCCCGAGGAAGAGGCCCGTGAGACCGCCGATTCCGAAAAGGAGCAAAAAGCTCAGCGCATAAAGCATCGGGGTGTCGAGCCGGATCGATCCCTTGTACATCGTCGCGAGCCAGTTGAACACCTTGATCGCCGAGGGGATCGCCACGCTGAAGGTGAGCGCGCTGAAGATCATGTTGCCGAGATCGGATTGTCCGCTCGTGAACATGTGGTGTCCCCAGACGAGAAAGCTCAGGACCGCGATCGCGACGCTCGAGTAGGCGATCGCCTTGTAGCCGAAGATGTGCTTGCGGCTGAAGACGGAGATCAGCTCGCTCATCACCCCCATCGCCGGGAGAATCATGATGTAGACGGCGGGGTGCGAGTAGAACCAGAAGAAGTGCTGATAGAGGACGGGATCGCCGCCGAGCGCCGGGTCGAAGATCCCGATGCCGAGAAGACGCTCGACGATGAGAAGAAGAAGCGTGATCCCGAGAACGGGCGTGGCGAGGACTTGGATGATCGCCGTCGAGTAGAGCGCCCACAGAAAGAGAGGAAGACGATTCCACGACATTCCGGGGGGGCGCATGCGGTGGATCGTCACGATGAAGTTGATGCCGGTGAAGATCGAGCTGAAGCCGAGAATGAACGCGCCGAGCGTCATCGAGACGACGCTCGTGTGGGTCGTCGTGCTGTACGGGGTGTAGAAGGTCCAGCCGGTGTCGACCGCCCCGAGGAGGATCGACACGACCGAGAAGATCGCGCCGACGACATAGAGATGGTAGCTGAGGAGGTTGAGGCGCGGGAAGGCGACGTCCTTCGCTCCGAGCATCACGGGAAGGACGAAGTTGCCGAACGCCGCGGGGATCCCCGGAATGATGAAGAGGAAGATCATCACCGCGCCGTGCAGGGTGAAGACCTGGTTGTACGTGTCGGCGTCCATGATCGTCCGGCCCGGGGTGAGAAGCTCGGTCCGGATGAGCATGGCGAAAAAACCGCCGAGAATGAGGAAGAAGAAGATCGAGGCGAGGTACATCACGCCGATCCGCTTGTGGTCGAGCGTGAAAAACCACGACCGGAATCCGCGCCCGTGGGAAAGGTAGTTATCCGCGACGGCGGTGGAACCGTTCATGAGAACCTCTTACTCCTTGAGTGTTTTCAGGTACTCGATCATCGCCGTGATCTCCTGGTCCTTCAGGCGGCCCTTGTATGTCGGCATGACCGGTTCGTAACCGGCCACGATCTCGCTCTGCGGGTCGAGTATCGCGCGACGGATGTAGTTCTCTTCGACCGTGTACCTTCGCCCGTCCTTGAAAACGCCCTCGCGCCCGTAGATTCCGAGGAAGGTCGGGCCGATGTTCGACTTCCCATCGATCGAGTGGCACTGCTTGCATCCGCGGGTCGTCATGAGCTTGGCGCCGGCGTCCGCGGGGGCCATCCGCTCGAGGAAGTTCGAGGCGTCCTGGAGCCATTTCTCGAACTCGCCGGGAGGATGCACGATCACGCGCGCGATCATGTCGGAGTGGCTCGTGCCGCAGTACTCGGCGCAGAAGACGTCGTATTCGCCCGGCTCGGTCGCTTCAAACCAGAGGTTGGTGTATCGGCCCGGCACGGCGTCTTTCTTCACGCGGAAGGCGGGGACGAAGAAGCTGTGAATCACGTCCTCGGACGTGAGGACGAGCCGGACCGGCACGTCGAGCGGCACGTGGAGGTTGTCGTCGACATGTCCGTTCGGGTAGGTGAAGAGCCACTTCCATTTCTGTCCGACGACGTTCACCTCGTACGTGTTCGCCGGAGGAGTCGCGAGGTTCATGTAGCCCGTGAAGCCGAGGTAGAAGATGATGAAGACGAGGATGAGAGGAATGACGGTCCACATGAGCTCGAGACCGGTGTGATGCGTGGCGGTCTTCTCCGCCTCCACGCCCCGCCCCCGGTGGTAACGGATGATGAAGAAGAGCATGAGCGCGACGATGAGCAGAAAGAAAAAGATGCTCACGTAAAGGATAAAGTCGAAGACGCGGTCGACCGCGGGCGCCGCCGTCGAGGCGGGCGCGGGCATCCAGAACGAGCCCTCTCCGAATCGGATCAGCGAAATGGGCATCTTCCCCATCGCTCCTTCTTCCGCTCCTCAGGCCCTCGGCCTTCGCCCGGCGTCGCGCCGCCAGAGCGCGGCGAGCGTGATCCCGAGGACGACCACCGCGAGCGCGCCTCCCGCCCGCATGATGTTCAGGGCCGCGGGGGCATATCGCCCGCGAGCCGCGTCGTAGTGATAACAATAGAGGAGAATCCGATCGAGAGGGGATCCGATCTTCCCTTCGGAAGCCTCGAGGAGGGAGAGCCGCAGGGTCTGCGAGTCGAAGAGGACCCCGTAGAGGTAGCGCGAGAGCCGCCCGTCCGGCGTGCAGACGATGATCACCGCCGCGTGGATGTACTCGCCGCGCTCCTCGTCGTACGCGTATCGAAATCCAGCCGCGTCCGTGAGCGCCCGGATCTCTTCTTCTTCGCCGACGAGGAAGTGCCAGCCTTTGGCGGCCCCCGCTCGTCCGTACTCCTCGATCGTGTTCTCTTTCTTGAGGCGCGCGAGGGTCGACGTCTCGCTCGGATCGATGCTGACCGTGACGATTTCGAACTCTTTACCCGGCGTCCAATCGATACTCTTCAGCGCTTCGAGGATCCCGTTGAGGACGAGACCGCAGAGCATCGGGCATGTGTAGTACCCGAGGTTGAGGAGAACCGGCCGTTCGCCGAAGAAATCGCCGAGCCGCGCCGCCTCGCCGCTTTCGTCGGTGAAGAGAAGATCGAGCGGGAGTTTCTCGTTCGGGCGCTCCATGATCCCCACGTTCTCGAGGTCTTTCGGGAGCGGTTCGGCGCGTCCCCCGGAATCGACGGCTGCGCCCGTCGTTTCGGAGAACCCCGGGACCGCCGGAACGAGAGACAGCACGATGAGAAGCGCGACGATCCGCATCACGGTCGATCACCTCCTTCCTCGCCGCGTCGCTTCCCGCTCTCCTCGCCGCGGGAAGAGGCCGCCGCCTCGCGCGCGACGAGCTCCATCGCACGCTCGATCGGAATCGAAACGACTCCCGATTCGCGGTCGATCCAACGATAGCTATTCAGCGCCTCGAGCTGCTCCGCTCGGACTCTCGAAAGCTCCTCGGGCGCCTCGGAGTATGTCTTCCTCTCGACTTCCGCCCTTTCCGCTCGATAGAAGAGAGCCTGGAGCCAAACGATCGCCGCGAAGACGAGCACCGCGCCGACGACACCGACGACCGCGATCCGATAGGCGCTCGGATCTTCGGAGAGGTTCACTCGCTTCTCGTCATGCGTTTTCAAAGGCGATCGACTCCTGTAGCCTGGGGTCCTTTTCCGGAACGAGCGAGCGGGTCCGGAAGCACCGTCCCGCCGCCGCCACCGAGAGCCCGGCCATTCCGAGAAACACGGTGAAGTAGAGCGGATGTGGTGGAAGCGCCGGACCCCCCGAGTCGGGAACGGCGAGATAGTAGTGATCGATCGCGTGCATCGCGAGAAGCCAGAGGGCGGCCTGCACGAGCATCGTCTTCCGTCTCTTCGGAACGCGCGAGAGGAGCGCGAGGAACGGGACGAAGAAGTGTCCGATGACGAGCGCGAGGCTCACCCAAGCCCACGTTCCCGACTGCCGCTTGAGATACCACCCGGTCTCCTCCGGGATGTCCGCGTACCAGATCAGCATGTATTGCGAGAAGGCGATGTAGGCCCAGAAGACGGTGAACGCGAAGAGGAGCTTGCCGAGATCGTGATAGTGCTCGGCCGTGATCATGCGTTGCATGCGGCCCGCTCGCTGCGTGACGCAAGCGGCGACGACGAGGAGAGCGAAGAAGCCGAGAACGCCCCCCGCGAAGAAGTAGATCCCGTAGATCGTGCTGTACCAGTGCGGATCGCGGGACATGAGGAGGTCGAATGCGGCGAACGTCGTCGTGAAGGCGAAGAGGACCATCGCGGGAGCGCTTGCGCGTTCCATGCGGAGCGTGAGACCGACGTCTCCGCTCCGGTCCTGCTCGACCGAGCGGTTCAGGAACCAGCGGGCCGTGAGGCACCAGACCGCGAAATAGACCGCCCATCGAACCCAGAAGAACGGGACGTTGAGATAGGCCGACTTCGCGCGGACGAGCGGGTCGTGCGCCGCGACCTCTGCGTCGGCCCACGGATAGAGCGAGCGAAGGCCGAAGAGGAAGAGCGGAACGGAGAGGATCGCGAGAAGCCCCATGTTCGCAGCGATTCCCTCGGCGAGGCGCCGGAGGACCACGCTCCACCCGGAGCGGGTGAGATGCTGGAGAAGAACGAAGAAGAGCGCGCCGAGGGAAAGGCTGAGGAAATAGGCGAACCCGACGAGGTAGGCGCGCCAGAAGTGCGGCCCCGCTCCCTCGACGAGAAGCCCGGCGAGCGCGCTCCCCGCGAGAAGGAGCGCGCCGATTCCCCCCGCGATGCGGATGGAAGCGCCGGCCAGCGTCTCGAGAAACATCCGGTCTCGAAAGATGCTACTTGGAAGCTTCATGTCCGTTCTTTCTCATCGGATCTTCGGCAGGATGTCCGCGGGAACATCCTCCGGCGAAGCGCTTCGGCTCCTCTGGAGCGCGCGCAAGTAGGCCACGATCGCCCAGCGATCCTCGGGCGTGATCTGGCCGGCGTAGCCCGGCATGCTCCGAATCCCGTGCGAGATCGTATGATAGAGGTGCCCCGCGGGCCGCTCCCGGATGAGATCCGTGTGGAACGACGGGGGCGGCGTCCACGTTCCTTCCTCGAAGCTCTCGGCGCGCACGGAGACGATCCCCGCACCGCCGCCGTCCAGGCCGTGGCAGGGGGAACAGTAGATGTCGTACCGCTCGCGGCCGCGCTTCAAGAGGGTCTCCGTCACCGGGAGGGGAATCGAGCGCGTCCACTCCTCTCCCTCTTTCCCGTGGGCGAACGGGTCGTCGTCGTCGAGGCGGCCGCGCGCCACCGTCCCCGGAACCTCGGGACGCATCGCGCGCCCGTCCGCGAAGAGAGGGTTCGCCTGCTGCGCCTTGAACTTCGGCTGCTGATCCATGTCCGGGATGATCTGGCGACGGGGCTCGCTCTTCCGCGCCGCTCGATTCTTCGTCGCCACGGCGAACGGAATGAGAGAGAGGGAGACGAGAAGCGCCGCGATCGCGAGAAATCCTCTCGGCATCTCTACTCCTCCACCTCTTCCACCGCCGCGCCGCGGAGCGATTCGAGAAGCGCCCGGGTCGCGCGCGGGTCGAACTTCGGATCGCGCGCCTCGATGGAGATGAAGAACCGGTCGTTCGTCGCCCGGAGGAAGCGGCGGCTCTTGAAGAGTGAATGATACCAGAGCGGAAGATTGTTGAACGCGAGCATCCCGACGAAGGCGGCCGCCGCCGCGAAAAGGACCATCACCTCGAAGAGAACCGGAATGTTCGCTGGGAGGGCGAAGAAGGGTTTTCCGCTAAGGATGAGCGAGTAGTCGACCGTGTTCGTCCACCACTGGAGTCCGAGCCCGGCGAAGACGCCGAAGACGCCGGCCGCGAAAACGAGATAGGAAAGCTTCGTGTGCCGAATCCCCATCGCGTCGTCGAGGCCGTGCACCGGGAACGGCGTGTGCGCGTCCCACTTGGTGTAGCCGGCGTCGCGCACCTTCTCCGCTCCCTCGATGAGCGCATCCACGTCCGCGAACTCCGCGAGAAGCCCGAAGAGCGGCGCGCCGTCCGCGGTCGTCCACTTGCCGTTCATCGATTCGTCTCCGGGCCGCCGAACTGCCGTTCGTGTTGGCGCGGGATGTCCCCGTGGTAATCGCCCTGCCCGTGGTGCACGTCCCGGTCGAGCTTCGCCTCGGGCATCACGCTCTTCACCTCGGCGATCGCGACGATCGGCAAGAACCTCAGGAAGAGCAGGAAGAGCGTGAAGAAGAGCCCGAAGCTCCCGAGAAGCGTGCAGAGATCGACCCAGGTCGGCGTGAAGTGCCCCCAGCTCGAAGGAAGGAAATCGCGGCTTAAGGACGTCACGATGATCACGTAGCGCTCGAACCACATCCCGATGTTCACACCGATCGCGACGAGGAGAATCGCGGGGATCGAGCGCCGGAACCGTTTGAACCAGAAGAGCTGCGGCAGGATCACGTTGCAGGAGACCATCGTCCAGAACGCCCACGCGTACGGGCCCAGCGCGCGGTTCATGAATGTGAACCGCTCGAGGCTGTTCCCGCTGTACCACGCGATGAAGATCTCGATGAGGTAGGCGTAGCCGACCATCGAGCCGGTCGCCAACACGATCTTCGTCATGTTCTCAAGGTGCCGCATCGTGATGAGGTTCTTGAGCCCGAACCACTCGCGCGACGGAACGATGAGAAGAAGGACCATGGCGAACCCGCCGAAGATCGCGCCCGCGACGAAGTAGGGGGGGAAGATCGTTGTGTGCCAACCCGGAACTTGCGACACGGCGAAGTCGAAGCTCACCACCGAGTGGACGCTGAGGACGAGAGGCGTCGCGAGCGCGGCGAGGAGAAGATACGCGCGTTCGTAGCGGTGCCACTGGCGGTTCGAACCCCTCCAGCCGAGGCTGAACAACCCGTAGAAGAAGCGGCGAATGCGCGTGCGGGCGCGGTCGCGGAGCGTCGCGAGATCGGGGATCATCCCCATGTACCAGAAGAGGAGCGAGACGATCATGTAGGTGCTCACCGCGAAAACATCCCAGAGAAGCGGGCTCCTGAAGTTCGGCCACATGCTCAGGTTGTTCGGGATCGGGAACATCCAGTACTCGACCCACGCGCGCCCGACGTGGATCGCGGGAAAGAGACCGGCGCATAGGACCGCGAAGATCGTCATCGCTTCCGCGAAGCGGTTGATGCTCGTCCGCCACTTCTGCCGAAAGAGAAAGAGGATCGCCGAGATCAGCGTTCCCGCGTGTCCGATCCCCACCCAGAAGACGAAGTTGGTGATGTCGAACCCCCACCCGACCGGCACGTTGATTCCCCAAACGCCGGTTCCCTCGATGAGGAGATATCCGATCATCGCGAAGAGGAGCCCGGCGAGCATCGCGGAGATGCCGAACGCGACGTACCACGCGCGCGGAGGGCGCGGCTTCTCGACGATCGCGCAGACCGTCTCGGTGACCGAGGCGAGGGTCTCTCCTCCCGCGACGAGAGGCTCGCCGCGGATCCGCTCATCGAGAGCGGGGACCGCTTCAGCCGTGGATCGGCTCATGCCCTTCCTTCTCTCTCTTCGCGAGGCGCTCGTTCCGGTTCCGGACGCGAGCGAGATACGCGGTCCTCGGCCGAACGTTCAGCTCGGCGAGCATGCCGTACGCGCGCGCCTCGCCGTGCAGCTTCGCGACGCGGCTCTCCGGATCGTTCAGATCGCCGAAGACGATCGCGCGCGCCGGACAGCTCGCGGCGCACGCCGGCACGATCTCCCCGTCCCGAAGAGGGCGGTTCTCGTTCTTGGCGACGATTCGCGCCGCCTCGATTCTCTGCACGCAGAAGGTGCACTTCTCCATGACGCCCCGGCTCCGAACGGTGACCTCCGGGTTCATCGCCATCTTCTCGACCGGCTCCAGATTCTTTCGATAGTTGAAGAAATTGAAGCGCCGTACTTTGTACGGACAGTTGTTCGAGCAGTAACGCGTCCCGATGCAGCGGTTGTACACCATCGCGTTGAGCCCCTCGCTTGTGTGTACCGTGGCCGCGACCGGGCAAACCTGCTCGCAAGGGGCGTTCTCGCAGTGAACGCACGCGACCGGCTGGTGGACGATCTCCGGGGAGTCCGGATCGCCCCGGAAGGATCGGTCGATTCGGATCCAGTGCATCTCGCGCTGGTTTCTCACTTGCTTCTTTCCGACGACCGGAATGTTGTTCTCCGCTTGGCACGCGACGACGCATGCGTTGCAGCCGGTGCAGGCATCGAGATCGATCGCCATCCCCCATCGATGTCCGTCGTACGAATGGGGAGGGAAGAGGGAGACGAGCGGCGGATGATGCGCCTCGTCGGCGTGCATCGCCTTTGCGGGATTCCGGAGGTACTCGTCCGCCTCGACCTCGCGGACGAGAGAGCCGACCCGCCGTTCCCGCTCGCGCGTCGCGCGCGGGTCGATCAGATGATGCTCCTCGGTCGCGGCGAGCGGATACCGGCGGCCGGTCCTCTCGATCGCGGCGCCGAAGGCGAAGTAGGGCGCGCCGCTCGCGCGAAGCGGATAGACATCGAACCCGTCGCCATTTCCGACGCGTCCCGCGCGCGTTCGTCCGTATCCGAGAGGAAGCGCGATCGTTCCCGCCGCGACTCCCGGAAGCACGTACGCCGCGATCTCGATCGCGCGGCCGTTGATGGAGAGACGAACGACATCCTCCGTTTCGACGCCGAGCGCCCTCGCCGTCGAGGGACCGACGAGCGCGGCGTTGTCCCACGTGAGCTTCGTCATCGGGTCCGGCGTCTCTTGAAGCCACGCGTTGTTCGCGAAGCGCCCGTCGTGGACGCTCGCGTCGCGAAGGAAGACGGCCTCGAGACCGTTCTCCCCGGCGTGATCCTTGATGTGCGAAATTTGCTCGAGAGAATCGGCGGTCGGACCCGCCTGGAACGAAACATCGACCTTCGGGCGCGCGCTCCCTCCGAGCACGCCGTCGTGAAGAAGGCGCCTCCACGACTTCTCGAAGTCGGCCTCGCCGGAAACGAAAGCCCCGAACACTTCGCGAGCGAGATCGTGGCCGCTTGCAGCGGCTCTTCCATCGAGAAAGACCGCGAGAAGCTCCGCGTCGGTCCTTCCTCCGTAGAGCGGCTCGATGAGGGGCTGCCGCGCGAGAAGGGTCCCGTCGTGCGCCCGTGAGAGGTCCCACGATTCGAGAAAGTGCGCGCGGGGGATCTGCCACTCCGCGAGGAGGGAGGTCTCGTTTCGATGGGACGAGAGATGAACCGCGTGCGGGACGCGGGCGAGGAGATCGGCGAAGCCGAGATCGGCCGGAGCGTCGTACGCCGGGTTTCCGCCGAGAACGACGAGCGTTTCCACGCGCCCCGCTTCGAGTTCCTTCGCGAGCGAACGGATCGCATCGAAATGATTCGGGCGCTCCGGGTCCGGATCGGCGGTGTAGGCGACGGTTCTCCCGATGTTCCCGAGAAGATCGTTCATGAGGTGCGCCGCCGCGTGCGCGGCGGGCGGCTGGCGATATCCGGCGGCGATCGCCGATCGACCGCGGTTCGCGGCGAGATCCTCGGCGAGCGCCTTCGCGAACGCGCGCGCCGGGGGATCGGACGCCTCGCGCGCGCGAAGGATCTCGCGAAGTCGATCCGGCGCCTCGAGTTCGTGCGCGAAGACGAGCTCGTGGAGGACCGCGAGCGCGAAGGGAGCGATCGCCCGGGGCGGAAGGGAGAGCCGATGGTCCGCCTTCGCTCCGGTCGTGCAGGGGACGCTCTCCACGACATAGAGCCGGTTCGTCCGGCCTTCCTCGATGCGGCGCGCGGCGGCGAGCTCGCGCGCGTGGAGGAGCGCTGCCGGGTCGTCGTCGAGGAGGTCGGCGTCGAGC
>Ga0194126_10000511_pt1 | contig 65105 bp, 53 predicted proteins | sample TA2KigC150mmetaG_FD_148641 | JGI IMG/M metagenome (GOLD analysis project Ga0194126, IMG submission 148641) | Freshwater microbial communities from Lake Tanganyika, Tanzania - TA2015035 Kigoma Deep Cast 150m | ecosystem: Environmental > Aquatic > Freshwater > Lake | place: Tanzania: Lake...
ACTACGCTCAGGGCAGGCTCCTTGCGGTCGCCCGCTTGGGCAGGCGCAAGACCATGCCCCTATGTCGGCCGGTCTCCTGACCGTGCCCGCTTTGGTTCCCTCGTTGCTCGCGCCGGTTCCGTAAACCGGCGGCGGGTCACAGACCCGCCCGGAGCAAGGAAAACTTCCCTCGTTGCTCACGCCGGTTCCGTGAACCGGCGGCGGGTTACAGACCCGCCCGGAGCAAGGAAAACTTCCCTCGTTGCTCGCGCCGGTTCCGTGAACCGGCGGCGGGTCACAGACCCGCCCGGAGCAAGGAAAACTTCCCTCGTTGCTCGCGCCGGTTCCGTGAACCGGCGGCGGGTCACAGACCCGCCCGGAGCAAGGAAAACTTCCCTCGTTGCTCGCGCCGGTTCCGTGAACCGGCGGCGGGTCACAGACCCGCCCGGAGCAAGGAAAACTTCCCTCGTTGCTCGCGCCGGTTCTGTGAACCGGCGGCGGGTCACAGACCCGCCCGGAGCAAGAGAGGTTCGTTTCTTTGAAACCCCCCAAGTGCCAGGCACTTCCGAAGTGCCTGGCACTTAGGGGGCGATTGGGCGCATTTACGAGTTGGGGGAGGCCTCCCACTGGAACAGTGACTCGAAGCGTCCGTTGACCCAGGAGAGTCTCAAGTGCAGCAAGTGATTGAAGCCGTCATCGCTCCAACGCATGCCGACCCCTTTGAAGCGTTGTTGAATGAGCCATTTGCAGGCGCTCTCGACCAAACCGCTGCCAATGGGCAGTCCCAGTGCCTTGAGCTGCTCGTAGTTGATATGATCGCGATGTTTGTCCAAATACGCGTACAGCTTGGTCAATGTTTCACGGGCCGAATTAGGCAACCCGTCCAGTTCCAACGCTTGCGCAATGTCAGCCAGCACCTTGTCCGCCTCACCGTGGCGCAGCCGATGCCGTGCCAAGACGAACCATTGCCGGGCGCGTTTCGTGCGGCCGTCGAGCCAGGCGGCGGCGCCTTTCCACACGTTCTGCGCCGCATGGTAGAAATCCAGGATCCCGATGGCATAGGGGCTCAAATTCTCGGCGAACAGACGCCAAAAGCCCCGCGCCCCATCACTCAGCCAAGCGACCTGTTTAGCTTTGCGAATCCCTTGGCGCAGGGCCTCGAGCCACAGCCGTGGGGCCAGCGCCTCCATATTCCCCAGCACGGCCACCAAGCGGCGCCGCTCCAAACGCGTCACCTCCTGCCCGGTGCGCGTGGTGTGGCGCCCCAAGCGAGCCAAAATCGCCACTTTCACTTCGCGCCAAACAGTCTTCCCTTTGGGAGTGCCCACCTCGGGCCGGAAAGGAACCATGACCCCGTCCGCGCCAAGCAACAGCGGGCGCGCCGCGGTCTGCGTCTCGATCGGCTCCTCAGCCGGCGCTTGGCCCGCCGCCAGGCCCTGCAAGTCCCGCTCCAGGCGCTGCCAGGCCCGTTGGCCCGCCTCTTGCACCCACAGCCACACCGCGCCCGCACTGACGCGCACCCCACTCAGCACATGCAACAGCGCCACCACCGTCTCAAAGGGCACAAAGACCGCCAGGGCACATCCCGCCTGTTGCAACTCGCCACTGGTGCGCTGATGGGGTGCCAACCCCAGGGCTGCGTCCAGAGGGGCCATCTGACCAATCTTACACCCGCGGGGGCAACGCCCGACCCGGCGCCGCCAGCGAATGCACCCCAACAGGCTTTCCACCTGACGCGCCACCCACCCCTTGCTGCGCAATGGCGTGCCACAGCGGGGGCAACACGGCCACTCGGTCGGCTGGCGCGCCCGCTCGGCCAGCACTTCCTCTACGATCTGGCGCGCCAGAACACGCGCCAGGCGCCAAGCCGCCCAAACCAGCAACGCCAACGTCGGCGCGGTCTGCACCGCGCTGAGTAAAGGTTGCCAAGATGGATCACCCTGGCGTAGACTATCGGTCAAACACAACATCGGGACTGCAATCCTTTCGGGACTCAAGTATGGCCCCGCCAGGATACTTCATCCCGCCTGTTGTGACAACTCTCCCCCAAGTGCTAGATGCGCCCGGGGCGATTCTCAGGACAGGAGGCGCTATGAGCGAACAGATACAGTGGGAATATCGCGTGCAGAGCATCGGCGGCGTGTTCGGCGCGAAAGACGAGGAGCTCGAATCCACGCTCAACGAATGGGGCGAGGAGGGCTGGGAGGCGGTGAGCGTTTTCGCCGCCTCCAACGTCGGCAAGGCCACCATTGTGGCCAGGCGACCGCTGACCCGCGCCACCCGACGCCAGCGATCTATGCCGGGATGAGGCGTGTGCGCGGCGGACCCCTGACCTGCGTCATGGCCTGTGGCCACGTCCGGCGGTAGAATGCGGCCGGAGGTTTCACCCATTCTGCTACCGGAGGCTTTCGTGTCCGCACCTCGACTGCTGATCCTGCTGACGAACGATGATGGCATTCGCTCCCCTGGCCTGTTGGCGGCCGCCAGGGCCGTCTGTGACCTGGCCGACCTGCTGATCGTCGCGCCGGCCGTGCAACAGAGCGGCATGGGCCGCGGGACGCCGCCCATCGTCGGCGGATCAGTCACACAACAACACCTGGCGGAGCTCCTCGGCCCGCAAGTGGATTGTCATAATGTATCGGCTTACAGTCTGACCGGCTCGCCCGCCCAGGCCGTGATATATGGCATCTTGGCGCTGGCGCCGCGCCGGCCCGATCTGGTGATTTCGGGCATCAACTATGGCGAGAACCTGGGGACTTGCGTTACGGCCTCGGGGACGGTGGGCGCAGCGCTGCAGGCCGCCGAGTTTGGCATCCCCGCCATGGCTGTGTCGCTAGAAACCATTGCGGCCTACCATTATCATCACGGCGACGATGTGGACTGGCGCATCGCCGCCCATACTACGCGCGCCTTTGCGAACGCCATGCTGCGGACGCGACTGCCTTTCGACGTTGACGTATTGAAGATAGATGTCCCGGCCGACGCCAGGCCTGATACGCCGTGGCGTATCACTCGCCAGTCACGTCAGCCCTACTTCTGGCTCTTTCGCGCAGCAAACCAGCCGCCGCCGAATCCCGGCGAGCTTGTGCGGCTCGACTATGAAATCCGGATCAACTGGGAGACGCTAGAGCCGGATTCCGACATCCATGCCTTTGTCCGCGACCGGGTCATCGCGGTCACGCCGCTCAGTCACGATCTGACTTCGCGCGTGGGCAGGAAAGAGCTGGAGACGGTCTTGCAAGGAGTCAACTTGCCATGAAACGTTGGTTTGCGCCGGTCATCATGGCCGGCATCGCACTCATGCTGTTGGTCGGTTGTGGACCGGCCGGCCAGCCGTTCAAGTTCGACACCCCGCCGTGGAGCGACGGCGAGGTGACCGTCTACGACGTGTTGAGCCGCGAGGGCGCGACTCTCGGCTCGACGCGGTGGAGCTGGAGCCGCGGCGCCGATGGCGTCTGGACGCAAGCCTATGAACTGACCATGACCGGCCGTCACGATCGCGGCGAAGTCGTGCTGGACGCAGATTTGCGACCGCTGCGCTCGTGGCGCGAGATGAGCGGGAGCCGCCTCGAGACGATCTACGGCGTCGAGACGATCACGATCAGCAGGACCGCGGCCGATGGCAAGATCACATCGCAGGAGCTGAAACGGCCGGCCGATGCGGTGGACAACGAGATTTCGCTCCAGGCGCAGCGCGCCCTTCCGCTGGCGGCCGGCTATGCCACCCGCTATACCGATGTCATCCCGGCCACCGGTCTGACGGCGCCCATCCAGTTGCGCGTGACCGGCGCCGAAACGCTTACCGTGCCGGCGGGAACCTTCGCGACCTGGCGCACGGTCATGAGCACCGGCCCGACCTCGCACGATGCCTGGTATGGGCAGGCCGCGCCCTATCCGCTTGTCAAATACGTCAACCGGTCATCGGGCGCGACGTTCGTCTTGCGTTCCATCAGCCAGGCCGGCGCGGCCGCGCCGGTCGCCCCAACCGCGGCGGCCGCCGCCCCAGCTGGCCCTCCGGCGCTGAACGTGGGCCTTCTGGTCGCAGCTTTCGCCGTGCAATATCCGCTGATGCTCATCTTGCCGATCCTGCTCGGCTGGCGGCTGCGCCGGCGCTATGGCGTCAGTTGGGCCATCTTCGGCGTCGGCGCGCTGACCTTTATCGCGTCGCAAGTCGTGCATCTGCCGCTGAATTGGGCGCTGGGGCTGCTGGGCGGCGGCCGCGGGGTGGCGCTGTGGCCGCTGGCGGCGATGGCGCTCGTCGCGGGGCTGAGCTCCGGCGTCTGCGAAGAGGGCGCGCGCTGGCTGGTGTTGCGCTTCTTTCTGAAGCGGACGCGCGGGTGGCGACCGGCGCTCCAATTCGGGGCCGGCCACGGCGCCGCAGAGGCGATCATCTTCGGCCTGCTCGCGCTGTTGACGACGATCCAGATGCTCGCGCTGCGTTCGCTCGACCTGACCGCAGTGCAACTGCCCGGCGCCACGGCCGATCAGGTGCGGGCGGCGCTGGCACAGTTCTGGGGTCAGCCGTGGTACATGCCGGCCGTGGCGGGCCTGGAGCGCGTGTTCGCGCTCATGATCCACGTCGCCCTGGCGGTATTGGTGATGCGTTCTTTCACCCACCGCAACCTGCTCTACCTGGCGGCAGCCATCGGCGTTCACACGGCCGTGAATACCTGGGCGGTGTGGGCGATGCGGACAGTTGGTGCGTTGTGGGTGGAGGTTGGCGTGGCCGTGATGGCCCTGGCGCTGCTCTGGCTGACCAGCCGGCTGCACGACAAGCCAGCCGAGGCCGCCGCGGTCGCCGCCGAGACATCAGCCCCCACAGCCGCCGATCTCAAGCCGGTCGCGCTCACGGCCGAGGAATTGGCGCGTCGCGCCGACGCGTCGCGCTATCAATAAGGGGTGACACATGATCCGAACCGAAGCACTCTGCAAGTACTTCCAGATGAAGAACAGGCAGATCAACGCCGTGGATGGGCTGAGCCTTGAAGTGAAGCAGGGCGAGGTCTTTGGCTTTCTGGGGCCGAACGGCGCCGGCAAGACCACCACCGTGCGGCTGCTCGTCTGCCTGATTGGGCCGACGGCCGGCCGCGCGTGGGTCAACGGCCTGGAGGTCGGTGTGGCCGCTCGCGCCATCCGCGGCCAGGTCGGCATCTTGACCGAGTCGCCGGGGCTGTACGAACGGCTGAGCGCGCGGCGCAACCTGGAGATCTTCGCCGATCTGTATGGGGTGCAGGACGTCAAAGGCCAGGCCGAGAAATACCTGCGCTTGCTGGGGCTGTGGGATCGCCGTGAGACCGAGGCCGGAACCTTCAGCAAGGGGATGCGCCAGAAGCTAGCCATCGCCCGCGCGCTGCTCCACGAGCCGCCGATCCTCTTCCTGGACGAGCCGACCAGCGGGCTGGATCCCGAAGCTGCCAAGACGGTGCGCGATTTCATCGAGACGTTGCGTGGGCAAGGCCGCACGATCTTCATCTGCACCCACAACCTGGATGAAGCCGAGCGTCTGTGCGACCGGATCGGCGTCTTTCGCCAGCGACTCATCGCGGTGGACACGCCGGAGGCGCTGCGCCGCCAGCTCTTCGGCCGGCAGACGGTGGTGCACCTGGTGGCGCCAGGGCAGGCGGCCGATCATGTCCCCACGCCAGCGCAGCTTGCCGATGTTGCGCGGAGCCTGCCGTTCGTCAAACACGTGGAGACGCTGGGGGGGAACGATGGGAGCGGAAAACTCGTCATCAGCCTGGACGATCCGGCTGTGCACAATCCCCTGATCGTGCGCGCGCTGGTCGGCCGCGGCGCGCTGATCCAATTCGTCAACGAGCTGAAACACTCGTTGGAGGACGTCTACCTCAGCCTGATGCGCAACGATACTGACGGAGGAGCCGCACAATGAAACTGATCCGAACTATCATCCGCAAAGAGTGGGAAGATGTGCGGCGCAACAAGCTGGTGATGTCTGTGGTGGTGGGCGTGCCGCTGTTGATGGCCGCGATCCCGATCATCATGCTCTTCATCATGAGCCGCGTGCCGACCGATCCGCGCGAGCTGGAGGAAATGGGCCGCATGTTGGCGAACCCGATTTTCGCCGGCCTGACCCCCGCCGAGGCGCTGCAATCGGTGATGGCCAGCAATATGCTCGTCTTGTTCCTGATGATGCCGTTGATGGTCCCGGTGACTATTGCGGCCTATAGCATCGTCGGCGAGAAGATCTCACGATCGCTGGAGCCGCTGCTCGCGACCCCCATCAGCACCGCGCAGTTGCTGGTGGGCAAGGGGCTGGCCGCTGCGCTGCCCGGCGTCGTCATGGCATGGTTCAGCTATGGTGTGTTCCTGGTCTTCGCGCGCATCTTCGCGGTCAGCGACCGGGTGTTCAGCATCTTCATCCACCCCATGTGGCTGATCGCCATGTTCGTGCTCTCGCCGTTGCTGACGATCATGGCGGTGAACGTGGGCATCATCGTCAGCAGCCGCACGACCGACCCGCGCGCGGCCGAGCAGTTGGGCTCTTTGGTGATCCTGCCGTTGATGGTGCTCTTCTTGGGCGCCATGTCTGGCTTCATCATGTTGAACAACCTGACCTTCTGGCTCGCCTCGGCGGCCGTCGCAGTGCTGGATGTGGGATTGGTCTACCTGGGCGTGGCCTTGTTCCAGAGGGAAACGATCTTGACCCGTTGGAAATGAAGACGCCCAACTACCGCCGCCTCTACATCTATCTGGTCGCCACGGTGAGCTGGCTGGCTCTGTTGGCTGGCAGCCTGGTCAGCAGCCATTTTCTGGCGCGTGGGCTGGCGGCGGGCATGGGGCTTGCCGCGACGCTGGCGCGGCTCGGCGGCCCGGCCGGCCTGGGGTTCCTGGTCGCCATCATCGCTCTGCCGATCTGGGCGACGCACTGGTACTTCGCGGAGCGCGCTGGCCGGCCGCTGACGATGGCCGGCGCGCAAGAGCGCGCATCGGCGGCGCGCAAGGCGCATCTGTACATCGGTCAGGCCGCGGCCGTGTTCGCGATGTCAGTGCAGGCCGGGTTTCTCTTGTATGACCTGCTGCTGCGCATCCTGGGTGGGCCGGTCAGCCCTAACCGGCCGTGGCCCGGCTGGCCGCTGGCGCTAGCCGTGGGCGGGGCGCTGTCGTTGCTCTTCTGGGCCTATCTGCGCTGGTGCACGGTGCGCGACGACGACTTCGGCCAAGAGGCAGCCGGGGCCGCGGCCGTGCGGCGAAGTTACTTCTATCTGTTGGCTGGCCTGGGCTTTGCGACGCTGGCGGCCGGCGCCGGCGAATTCGTGCGCGCGTTGGCATGGGCCTGGGCCAGCGTTCCCTTCCCCGCGGCGTGGCAGATCGTCTTCGCACGCAGCGTGGCCTCCGGCGTGCTCGGCATGGCGGTCGGGCTGAGCGCCTGGAACCGCGCGAATGCTTTGGCGTACCAGGCGCCAGAGGCTGAGCTCCACACCCTGGGCCGTAAGCTGCTGATCTTCGGCGGCGCCCTGGCCGGCGCGGTCGCGGCGCTGGCGAGCCTGGCGTACCTGCTGCGGCATCTGTTTCTGGGGATGTTTGGCCTGCCGCTCTCCGCGGAGCAGGCTGGCTGGGGCGGTCTGCTGGGCATCGCCGTCGCCGCTCTTCCGGTCGGCGCAGCCTATTGGATTGGGTTCGGGCTGGCCAGCCAGGACGACATCGCGGAGGCCAAGGAAACCCCGGCCGCGGCCGTGGCGCGACGCCTTTATCGCTACGCGCTCGCCGCAGCCTGTCTGACCGCCTTCTGGTTTGGCATGACAGAACTGCTCCGGCTGGCGGCCGCGGGGCTGACGGGCCAGGGAGCAGCAGGCGCGCCCGCCGCCGACGCAGCCGCACAGTTCAGCACGGCCGCGGCGCTGCTGCTGGTCGCCGCGCCAGCCTGGTGGGCGCACTGGTGGTCGCAACAGACACGCGCGCGGCGAGATGACCCGGCAGGGGCGTCGGAGCGCGCCTCGCCGATCCGCAAGATCTATCTGTATGCTTTCGTGGCGGCGGCCGTGCTGGTCAGTCTGCTCGCGCTGGTGTTGGCCATCTATCGCGTGGCCGGCGGACGATTCGGGCTCCCCTGGGCCGAGGCGCTGGCTGTCATGGCGGTGGCGGCCGGCTGGTGGCTGGCGCACGCGCTGGTCCTGCGAGGGGATCGGCGGCTGGCGGCGCATGACGGGCTCGCTCAGACCGCTGAGCAGCCGCCTCAGCCCGTGGCCGATCAGACGGCCTCGCGAGTCGCAGTGTACGATCGGGCCGAGTTGGCCAGCCTTGCGAATGCCGCTCTGAGCCGAACATCATCGCCGCGCCAGCCGGCTCTTGTCGTCGCGGTCGTGGATGGCGGCGATGGGCGATTGGGCGCCGCGTTGCTAACCGAACTTCGCGTCGCGCTGCCGCTCGTCACGCTCTGGCCCATCGGCCTGAACGCGGCCGCGCAGATCGCGATGCTGGATGCGCTGGGCGCAGAAACGCCTCCTGCTGTGCCAGCCGACGCACTCTCGCGCGTGGCGGCCATCGTTGGGCCCGCCGATATTTTGGCCCCTGGCGGTCTGGACGGCGATGCGCCGCCCGAGTTGGCGGCTGTCTTGGCCGCCAGTCCTGCGCGGAAGTTCCTCTTGCCTCCGCACGACCCCCGCCTGCGTTGGGTCGCCGCGCCCGACTGGCCCCTTGAGCTATGGGTCGAATACGCCGTGGCTGAAATGACTGGGTATCTTCGCGACAAATAGTGTACTCTTGCCCTTGCTCGACATCAGTGTTATACTTCGCATGAAGAGAGTTCTGTGATGATGGAGAATAGGAGGCTTCCATGACAACGCAACCCCTCAGCTTTGTGCAGATCGTGAAGGCATCCCCGTCGGCGGTGTTCCGGGCGTTCACGCGCCCCATTGCGCTGCGCGAATGGCTCTGCGACGGCGCGGTGGCCGAGGCGCGGCCTGGCGGACACTATCACTTCTGGTGGAACAGCGGCTACTATGCCAGCGGCGAGTTCACCACGGTGGAGCAAGACAAGGCGGCGGCGTTTACCTGGCAGGGCCGCCACGAGCCAGGCGCGACGCAGGTCGCCGTCTCATTGGCGCCGGCCGCAGCCGGCGTGGAGATCACCCTGACCCACAGCGGGCTGGCCACAGGCCCCGAGTGGGCGGCCGCGGCCCAAGAGATCAGTCGCGGCTGGGAAGTGGGGCTGGAGAATCTCGTCTCGGTGCTTGAAACCGGCCTTGATCTCCGCTTTGTGCGCCGTCCGGTATTGGGCGTCAACCTGGACGAGTTCGACGCCGACATCGCGGCCAGGATGGGCGTGCCTGTGGCGGAAGGTGTCCGCCTGAGCGGCGTGGTGGGCGGGCTTGGCGCGCAGGCGGCCGGCTTGCAGAGCGACGATGTCATCGTTGCGATCGGCGGCGCCGCGATCAACGATTGGCCAACGCTCGCCACCGCGTTGCAGCGCCAGCGCGCCGGCGACAGGGTCTTGGTGGTCTTCTGGCGGGGATCCGAGAAGCGGACGGTCGAGATGACCCTATCCGCGCGAGCGTTGCCGGAAGTCCCCGTCGCGGCGGACGCATTGGCCGCAGCTCTGCAGGGCATCTACGATGAGTTCGGTGAGGAAGTGGCGCGCTGCTTCGAGGGCGTCTCGGACACCCGGGCCGCGCACAAGCCTGCAGCGAACGAGTGGAGCGCCCTGGACGCGGTTGCGCACCTGATCGCGACGGAGCGCGAGAACCTGGTCTGGATCGCCGACGTCATCAATGACGCAGAGCGTTGGCCCGATCGCTTCGAGAATCCTACCAACGTGCCCGCGCGGATCGCCGGGACCGTTGCAGCCTACCCGACGGTGGCCGCGATGCTGGATGAGCTCAAGCGGAACCAGGCAGAGGTGACCGCGTCCATCGCCGCGTTGCCGGCCGAGGTTGTGGCGCGTAAGGGAACCTATTGGCGGCTCGGCCGCGACCTGCTGCTGGCGTCCGAACACATTCGTGAGCACATCGGCCAAATCCGGGCGGCTATCCAGACGGCGCCGGCGCAATAGAAGCTCGCCAGTAACAGGACTTACGCGGCCGATTGGAATTCAGCCACGGATTCCACGGGTTAGTACGGATAGGGCTCGTGCAGGCGCTTGAATCAGTGATAATCCGCGTGATCCGTGGCAGATCGGTCTCTACAAGGCGCGCACATGGCATCCTGGCTCGAAACCCTTAAGCGCCGCGCGGGGCAGTTGAAGACCGAGAGCTATGCGCTCTACCTGGCTTACCGCGACCCGCGCGTCCCGTGGTATGCGCGGGCTTTCGCCGCGTGCGTTGCGGCCTACGCCTTCAGCCCGATTGATCTGATCCCCGACCCCATCCCTGTGTTGGGCTACCTGGACGACTTGGTGCTCATCCCGTTAGGGGTGTCGCTGGCGCTCAGGATGATCCCGCCGCCGGTGATGGCCGAGTGTCGCGCTCGCGCCCAGGCCGAGCTGGCGGCCGGCAAGCCTGTGAACTGGGTCGCAGCAGCCGTCATCATCGTCATCTGGCTGGCCCTGGCTGGGCTGCTGGTGAAGCTGGCGTTCGACTGGTTCCGCTGATGCGCACACTGATCGTTTCTCACAACGGCCGCTCGCGCACCGACCTGCCCCACACCGCCATCGCTGAGGTGCTGCGTGATCCGGCCGCTACCCTCTGGCTGGATATCAGCGATCCGGCCGAAGAGGACGTGGCTCTGCTGCGCGAGCAGTTTGGCTTTCATCCGCTGGCCATCGAGGACGCGGTGCGCGCGCACGAGCGGCCAAAGGTGGATGCTTACGGCGCGCCGGGCGACGACGACGGCGATGGTGTGCCGGACGATCTCGCGCCGTCGGAGCCGTTGGCGCTGTCCGGCCTCGCCGCAGGGAGCGCAAATGACGCCCCGCACAACATCGCAACCGAGGTCGCGCCCCTGGCCGACGCTGACCAGGGCGGCGACGAGCTGTCAGAGGCGATGCTCCTCCCCCTGGAGCCGACGCCGGCCGCGGCTGTCGGCGCGGCCGGCGTCGGCTATTACTTCGTGGTCTTCTACGCGGCTGCGTACAACAAGACTGCGGATCACATCGAGACGCACGCGGTCAACCTGTTCATCGGCGCAAACTACCTGGTCACAGTTCACGCCGGCGTAGTCCAGGACATCGCGGATACTATGGCGCGCTGGCGCGCGCCGCGCAGCCCCCTGGGCAGCCGCGTGAGCGCGCTGGTGCACGCGTTGTTGGACGCGATGGTAGACGACTATTTTCCGTTGATGGACCAGGTGGCGGATCGCATCGAAGAACTGGAGGACACGATCTTCGTCAACTTCGACGAGCGTTCCATCGAGGTTATGTTTCGCCTGAAGAAGGACTTGCTGGCGATGCGTCGCATTGTTGCGCCGGAACGCGATGTGCTCAACGTGTTGCTGCGCCGCCAACTGCCGATCTTCGGGCCGGAGGACATCGCCTATCTGCAGGATGTCTACGATCACATCGTGCGCGTCACCGACAACATTGACACCTATCGCGATCTGCTCTCCAGCGCGCTGGACTCCTACCTCTCGCTCCAATCCAACAAGCTCAATCAGATCATGAAGCTGTTGACCATCGCGTCCATCCTCCTGATGTCAGCGGCTTTGGTCACCGGCTTCTACGGCCAGAATTTCAGGGCGTTTCCCGAGCTGGATTGGGGCATCGGCTCAGCCTGGTCGCTGATTCTCATGGCGCTGATCACCGCCGGGCTGATGGTATACTTCAAGGTCAAACGCTGGTTGTAGGGCGCCATCCTGAAAATGGCCCCCGCCAGTCATTGCGAGCAGAGCGAAGCAATCTCCTGCCCACGTGGGAGATTGCTTCGTCGCCAACTACGCTCCTCGCAGTGACTTTTCATCCGCCCTCGCAATGACATCTTTTGGTTGCGGCAGGCGGCCCCCTATGTTATAATAAACTTGGCGTTGACGCCTGACGTTTCACGTTTCACGTTTTACGCTGCACGTTTCCCGTCTCACGTTTCCCATCTCGCGCCCGGAGGTTCCCATGCGCATCCAAGATTTCCCCCGGCCAAACCACGATAACCGGCGCGGAGTGCATTGGTCGGCTGCGGTGTATCACCCGACCGGTGCACAACTGGACTACTGGATTAGCGAACTCCAGGCCATGCACATCAAATGGGTCAAGGTCATGGATGACAGCGGAGGGTCCAGCCTGGAGCTGTGCCAACGCCTGCTGGCCGCTGAGATCATGCCCATCGTGCGCCTGTATCGGCTGGAGCCTAATCCAGGTCACATCGGCGGTCGCGAAGAGGACACGGTGCGCCGGCTGACCGCGGCCGGCGTGCGCTACTTCGAGACCAACAACGAACCCGATCTGCCGGCCGAGTGGAAGGACGGCAAGATGCCCCCGAACTGGATGGAGATCATCATAGACAACTTCATCTACGACGCGGACCGGATCATTGCTCTGGGCGGACTGCCCGCGCTCCCCGCGATGGGAATCGGCAGCGAACGCAACCCCATCGCCACGGTGATCGCCAAGGGCCGCGCAGACCTGTTCGAGAAAGGGGTCTGGGTGGCCATCCACAACTACACCCTCAACCACCCACTCGACTACCCCTACGATCTCGTCAACCAGGAGGGCGTGGCCATCAGCCAGGAGGAGTATGACCGGTTGGGCCCCTGGGCTTGGGAAGGGAACCCTCGTGAGCTGATCAATGAGTGGCGCAGAACCGACAAGAACCCCGGCGACACGCTGCTGGAAGATGCGGCCTGCTTCCTGGGCGTCATATTGATGGACGAGATGATCGTCAAGACCCTGGGACGCCAGCTTCCCATCCTCAGCACCGAAGGCGGACCGGTCATCGGCTGGAAGGACGACCGGCGCTATCCGCGCGTTGACCCGCGCACCCATGCCGAGTGGATCGTCGCCATCAACGACTTCATGCAAGGCAATCGTGCCATCCACGGCTATCGCTGCCCCAACAGCTATTTCACCATGTGCCATTGGCTGATCGCCAACTATCGGCTGGGCTTCATGGCGCCGGGCTGGGAGAGCCAGTCGTGGTACAGCGATTGGTGGAATGCTGACTTCAACCTGAAAGGCGCGCTGCCGGTCGTCGCGGCCGTCAAGGCCATGCCGAACATCGTTGACAACCGGACAGCGGCCGTGGTGATCGGCCATCTCGTGCGCGCCGACACCGGCGAGCCGCTGCCTGACCTGCCGGTGGAGCTGATGGCGCAAGAGCAGATCGTCGCCGCCACCACATCGGCCGCCGACGGCGCGTTTCGCCTGCCCGCGCCCGCGCCGGGCGTCTATGACCTGGCCGTGCCGCCCAGGGGCATCGTGCGTCGCGGGGTGGTCGCCGATGTGGAACCGGTGCAGGCGCTCACGGTACTCCTGACGGGCGGCGCCAACAGCGCGCTCTCGGGCAAGGTGCTGGACCACAAGGCTGCGCCCCAGGCTGGTGTGCGCGTGACGCTGCGCCGCGGGGCCGCAGTGATCGGCGAAGCGGACACGGCCGCGGATGGCGCATTTCGCTTCGGCGGCCTACCCCTCGGCAGCTACAGCCTGAGCATTCCCGGTCTGTCAGGCACGGGCGCGGGCGCGATCACAGTGGCCGGCCTGGCGCTGGACGGTTGGGCGTCTCGAAGCGTAAAGCTCACCCTGGGTGGGGCGCCGAGCGGGAAGCGCTACACCCTCACCCAGAAGCGCCTGCTGCCGCCCGAAGAATCGGCCGGCCGCCGCATCTTCTTTGGAACCGTCGCCGACGCAGAGGGAGCGGGGCTGAATGGCATCCGGCTCCAGATGGCGTGGCAGGGCGCACAGCCGGGCACGCAGTTCCCCACCACCGTCACTGGCGCCGATCCGTTCAAGCCCGCTGGCCGCTACGAATTCATGCATTCGCCCGGCCTCTTTGCGATCCGCGTTGTCCAGGGCGACTGGCCCAGCGATGTCGCCGACGACCTGGACACAGCCCATGCGCCTGGTCGCGAAGGCCAACCGGTCTCCTATCAGGTGGATTTCCAGGTGCAGGCTGCCGGCGCCAAGGCGCGCATTGATGGCCAGGCGCCAGGCGCCGCCGGACGCAAGATCACCCTCGACGGTCCAACCGGCGCGCCCGAAGCGACGTTGGCCGCGGATGGCGGCTTCGCCTTCCCTGACCTGGCTCCCGGAAGCTACAAACTGGCGCTCGCCGGGGTCGGCGTCATTGCGGATGACATCGCGTTGCAGGCCGGCGCGCTGTACAAGCTGATCTTCCCCATGCGCAGCCGGCTGCGCGGCCAGGCGCTCGCCGCACCCGAAGGTCTGATCGCAGTGCTCCATGCGCCCCCGGCCTGGGGCTGGACGCGCCAGACCCCGCTCGATCCAGATGGCGGCTTCGCCTTCGAAGGGCTACCGGCGGGCAGCTATCGGCTGGAACTGGGCAGCCAAACGCTGCCCGACCTGGAGCTAAACGGCGAAAACACCCTGCAACTGGCGACCATTGACCTGGCGCAAGGCCGGCGCAGCATGGTGCACGGTCGCGTGGCAGATGCGGGAGGCGCGCCTCAGCCTGACGTGTTGATGACGCTGCGTCGCCTGGGCGTGCTCGTAGCTCAGACTCGCACAGCCGCTGATGGCGGCTACCGCTTCGCCAATCTGCCGGCCGGCGTCTATGCGCTGGAAGCAGCGAGCATGGGCGAGGTGGCTGGCGGCATCGCGTTGGACGGCCAATGCGAACAGGTGCGCGACGTGCTGTGGCGCACAGTGGGCCCGCGCGGGATCATCCAGGGCCGCGTGCTCTCGGCGGATGGCGCAGCCCAGGCCGATTGCAGCGTGCGCCTGTTGCGCGACGGCGTAGAGACAGCTCGCGGCCAGACCGCCGCGGATGGCGCATTTCGCTTTGGCGAACTCCCGGCCGGCGTCTATGCGCTGGCTGTAGGGGACGCCGCGCCGTTGGTGACCGACATCCAGTTAGCAGACGATGCGACCCTGGTGCAGGACGTCATCTTGCCGCCAGAGCCGCGCAAGCTGCTTGGCCACTATCTGCTCTTTGCGCCGCCTGCGGCCGAACCGGGCGAGTCCCCGCGCGCGGAGGCGCGGCTGATCCTGGCGCTGGCCGGCCGCTACATCCATCGCAGCGGCGCCAGCGGCGGGTTCAGCGTGGCCGATGCATCCCAGGCAGCCGCCGTGACGATCGTGGGCGACGAGACGCCGGTCGCCGTCGAGGACATACTCCGGGCGGCCGGTTGCCGCGTGACGCGGCTATCCGGCGATGGTTATGCGTTGGCCGAGGCCTTCGAGCGACTGTTGGCCGATGCAGGAAGGGGATGAGACAATGGGACTGATTAGCCAGATCGGCAGCTTCATCGGCGGTCTGTTCCGGCCGCGCGCCAACGCGAAACCCAACGCGAAACCCGCGAAACCGTCCCGTCCGCCATCTGTCGTGGGCAGGGGGACCGGCGCACGGGAGATCGTCAACGACGCGAGCTCTTACGGCGTCGCAGTGACGCCCGCGGCGGCGACGCCGGGCGCCCCTTATTGGCAAGCGACCAGAATTCACCACCTGACCCAGGAAGAGAACGGCGGCAACCATCACATCTACCTGGATGTGGTGGACCCGGCGATGATTTCCGCAGCCAACCCCATTGGGCGGGTGCGCGGCGCGCGCCTCAAGATCACCTGGGATGGCGGCGAGCAGACGGTTGAGGTGGATAAGCCGATCGCCGAGCCGGGAACGAACTTCCCGATGTGGCGAGGTCAGGTGTGCTCGGTGGCTGCCCTGGGTCTGCCAGGCCAGGAACTACCCTCGGACCAGGTAGCCGGTCTGCACACCGGCCACCCTGACGAGGCGCCCGGCAACACCTTGTTCCACCATTCCTTTCAGATCACTTTTCAGCGCGGTCAGGGGTCGGGCCAGGTCGTGCGCGGCAGCATCTCCGGCGTTGTCCGCAACGGCGCCAGCCGCACCGCGCTGCTGATCCGGGACGGCCAGCAAGTCGCCAGCGTGGTCATCGGTCTCGACGGCGCGTTTCGCTTCACCGGCCTGACCGCCGGCGAATACGTGGTGGCTGTCGAGGGCACGACCTTGCGCTCAGAGCCGCAGCGGCTGCAGGGCCAGGAGCAGGTGCGATTGGAGCTGGTGCTGGTGATGGCCCAGAGCAGCCTCTCGGGCCGCGTGCGCAACGGCGCGGGCCGCACGATCCGCCTGTTGCGCGACGGCGCTACAGTTGGCCGGTGTGTAGTCGGCACCAACGAGATCTACTGGTTCACCGGTCTGCCTGCGGGCGTATACCAGGTGACGGCCGACGGCGCCAACGTGCTCTCGGCCACGGTCAGGCTCGATGGCGTAAACTCGGCGACCGCAGACCTGGCTCTGCCGGTCAACGGCCGCCCGCTGGTGCACTATGTCCTCTTCGGGCCGGCCGAACAGGCCGCCACCCGCGCCAACCTGCTGCTGGCCCAAGACTATCTGCTCGCATTCGCGGCGTCTTTTGGCTTCAGTCCCGCTGAGGCGGCCGGGGCCGGTCTCGTCACGGTCATCGCGGATGAGAAGACGATCGGCGCCGAGGTTGTGGCCAGCCTGACGGCCGCCGGCGCGACTGTCCAGCGCATCTCTGGCTCAGTCGCCGAGGTGAGCGCGGCGCTCGCCGAACGGATCGCCAGGAAACAGCCGTTCCCCCCTGGACCGGCCAGGGCGGGCTGGACCGGCCAGGGCGGGCTGGAAGCCGTCCGTTGACCGGCGTCGTGACTGACGCCCCCGCGGAAGACTTCCGCGTTCTGCTCGCCCGGCACGGCCAGCGAAGCTGGTGGAACGCCGGGATGCGCCGCATCACCTGGGCCGTGCTCGGCCCGGTGCGCGGCAAGGTGCTAGATGTCGGCTGCGGTCCCGGCTGGGAGTTGGGCGAGCTTCCAGCCGGGACCTGGGGCGTCGGCGTGGATCTGCACCCGCGGCGGGCGATCCCATCGCCCCTCGCGCGGGCCGATGCGGTGCGGCTGCCTTTCCCCTCGGCCGCTTTCGACTTGCTGCTGACGCTCGACCTGTTGGAGCAGCGAGAGGTGGAGCCTGCGGCGGCGCTGGGGGAAATGCGCCGCGTGCTCCGGCCAGGCGGTCGGCTGCTGGCGCGCGTGCCCGCGCACCCGTGGCTGCAGGGTCCGCACGATGCGTTCTGGGGCGGCGCGCGACGCTATCGCCGCACAGAACTGGCAGGGCTTGTGACTGCCGCCGGCTTTGCCATTCGCCGCCTGACCTATGCCAACGGGCTGCTCTTCCCGGTTGCGGCCGCGGCGCGTCTTGTCGCGCGCACGGGTTTAGGCGGCGGCGAGGACTTGCGTCCTCTGCCCGAATTTCTCAATCGCCTGCTCCTCGGCATCCTGAGCGCCGAAGCGCGCTGGCTCAACGCACGCGATCTGCCGATGGGATTGTCGCTGCTGTGCCTGGCAGAGCGGGAAGGCTAATCCACCGGCGCGCCGCCCATGGCGCGTGAAATAGCCCTTATGTCACCTGATCTTACCTTGACCGTCGTACTGCCCACCTACAACGAGCGCGAGAATGCGCCGCTCCTGATCGCGGGCATCCTGCGCAGCGTCACGACGCCGGTGCAGGTGCTGGTGGTGGACGACGATTCGCCGGACCGCACCTGGCAGGTCGTACAGGAGATTGCCGACCGCGAGCCGCGCGTGCGCTTGCTGCGCCGCACGACCGAACGGGGGTTGACCTCGGCGATTTGGGCCGGCATTCGCGCAGCCGAGACCGATGCAGTGGCGTGGATGGACGTGGACCTGGCGATGCCGCCAGAGACGCTTCCGAAGCTGCTGGCGCAACTCGCGGCCGGCGCCGACATCGCCATCGGTTCGCGCTATGTACCAGGCGGCAGCGATCCCGGACACAGCCTGTTGGCGCGGGCGTTTTCTGTGACCATCAACCTGTTTGCGTCGGCGTTACTCGGATGGGGCGTGCGCGACTATACCAGCGGCTTTATCTGCGCGCGGCGGGCGGTGTTCGAGCGCATCGAGTTGCGCGGGGACTACGGCGAATACTGCATTGATCTGCTCGCGCGCGGCCAGCGTCTGGGGATGCGGGTGGTGGAAGTTCCCTACGTGTGTGCCGCGCGCTTCAGCGGCGAATCCAAGACCGGCGCGAACGTGCGCGCCTACCTGCGCCGCGGCTGGAAGTACGTGATGGCGGTGTTGAGGCTGGTGGGGCGTGAGGCGTGAGGCGTGAGGCGTCAACAAACGTGAACCGTCAGGCGCGGACGCGGGGGGAAAAGCCAGCCAGCCCTGGGGCCGGTCCAGGGAAATGCCAGGCTCCAGCCCCGCGCCACGCCGCTAGAACACCGGTCAAGTAATCCGCCACGGGCGACCGAGGCTTCGTCGTGAGCTCGGCCGAACGGTCGCTGCAACGCTGGCGAAGTCCCACAGGGATGATTCGCACTCCGCCGTCCTCACTCCATCTCCAGCGCGACTCGCGGCGCGGGGAAACGACCGGCCGGCCGCTCACGCTTCGGCGTCGGCTCTTCGACCGGCTGAAGATCTGCTGCGCTGAGCGCCGGTTCGGCTGGTTGCGCGGTCGCTGCGCCGAGCGCCGGCTCGGCTGGTTGGACGGCCGCTGCGTGGAGAACTGGTTCGGCCGCGACCGGCTCTGCGTGCGGCTCGATCTCGACCGGCGTCGTGCAATAGGGGCAGACCACCCAATCGAGCTCCAGCGGCCGGCGGCACTCGACGCAGGTCTGGCGCAGCGCAGCGCGGCAGCGAGGACAGACCAGCCAGTCCGCTTCAGTCACGGTCTGGCACTTGGGGCAGGCGCGGCGAGCTGTGATGTCGCGCAGCAGCGCCTCTTCTTCGAGTTGGCGATCGTAGACCTGGTCCAGCGTCTCGCGCGGTCGCAGCAGCATGTAGAGCAACAGGCCGATCGGGCCGCCGATCAACACCAGGACGATCGCCAGCAGCCAGGCAAAGAAATCGCGCGTGCGCGCGCGGATGTCGCGGAAGGTCCAAACCACCAGGCCGATCCAGAACGCCACCAGCAGCGCGGCCAGCCCGGCGACAACGATCTCCAACACCACTCCGATTTGGTTCAACAGCTCAGCCGGAAGTTGCGGCATAAGACGGGAATCCTCACTCAGTCATCATATCTGGCCCAGCAGCTCGCCCGCTGCGAGCGCGCGGCGAGCTTGCCGATCATACCACAGGCTGGGGCGAACGGCAAAAGCTGCTTCCGTGTACTTTTCAGTGGAGAGACTGGCGCAGCTACAGCTTGCCCTTGAGATAGGGGTCCAGTGCATCGCGCAGGCCATCGCCGACGAAGTTGAAGGCCAGAACCGTTATCAGGATGGCCACACCCGGCAAGATCGAAGCCCACGGCGCCGAGAAGACGTATTGTTGCGCCTCGTTGACCATCAGGCCCCAGCTTGGCGTCGGCGGCTGAGCGCCAACCCCCAGAAAACTCAGCCCGGCTTCGGCCATGATCGCGGAGGGAATGCCCAGCGTCAGCAGGACGATGATGGGGGCCAGGCAGTTGGGGACGATGTGGCGGAACATGGTGCCGCTTCGCGTGACTCCAATGGCCCTGGCAGCCGTCACGAAATCGCGTTCCTTCAGCGAGAGGGTCTGCGCGCGCACGACGCGCGCTGCGCCAGCCCAACCCACCACACTCAGGGCGATGAAGAGGGTGAAGAGGGACGCGCCCAGGGTATAGGTCACGACCATCGCCAGAATGATGGATGGGAAAGCCATAACGACATCGCTCAGGCGCATGAGCAGCGTGTCCAGCCAGCCGCCCTGGAAGCCGGCCAGCACACCCACGATCGTGCCGATGAGCATGGAGATCGCAGACGGGATGAGGCCGATCAGAAGCGAGATGCGCGCGCCGAAGAGCACCCGGCTGAAGATGTCGCGGCCATAGACATCTGTGCCGAAGGGGTGCGCGGCCGACGGCGGGCTGAACTGCTTCTCCAACTGCACCAGGAGCGGGTCATAGGGCGCCAGGATGCGCGCCAGGAGCGCGCAAGCCACGAGCAGCAGCACGACCATGGCGCCGGCCACCGCCAGCCGGTTGCGCCGGAACCGCCGCCAGACATCCTGTCCGAAGGTCGTTTGGCGCACACGTGGCCCCTCGAGGAGGGTGGCGCTGGTCTGCGCTGATTCAGGATTCACGTCACTCATAGCGGATTCGGGGGTCCAGATAGGCATAGCTGATGTCGGCGATCAGGTTGCCCACGACGACCAGCACGACAGCCATGATCACCGACCCCATGAGCAGCGGAAAATCGCGTTGTTGGATCGCCTTGACTGACACCCGACCCACGCCCGGAATGCCGAAGACGCTTTCCGTGATGACCGCGCCCGATAGTAGTTCGGCCACTTGAATCGCCATGACCGTGACGACCGGCAGCAGCGAGTTCTTGAGTGCGTGGCGCACCAGGACGATCAGATTCCGCAGCCCTTTGGCCCTCGCCGTCCGGATATAGTCTGACCCCATGACCTCCAGGAGGCTCGATCGGGTGAGCCGGGCGATCACCGCGGCCGAGCTGGCCCCCAGGACGATCGCTGGCATGATCAGGTATTGCACGCCCTTGAAGCCAGAGATCGGCAGCCAGCCCAACTTCCAACCAAAGATCAGTTGGAAGAGCAGACCCAGCCAAAACACCGGCACCGAGACGCCCAACAGTGCGAACACCGTCATCGCATGGTCGGAAGGGGAATAGGGGCGGGTGGCCGCGATGATGCCGGCCGGAATGCCGATGCCCCAGGCCACCAGGAGCGCGCTCGCGGTGAGCGCCAGCGTCGCGGGGAAGGCGTTGGCCAGCAGCTCACCTACATCGCGGCGGGTCTTGTAGGACTCGCCGAAATCTCCGCGCAGCACACCCGCCATGTAACGCACGTAGCGCTGGGGCCAGGGATCATCCAGATGCATCTCTTTGCGCACGCGCTCGACGACATCGGGATCAATGTGCTCCTTCATCATCATGGCGATGGGATCGCCCGGCACCACCTCCAGCAGGATGAAGGTGAGGAAAGTCGTGCCGATGATGACCGGGATCGCTTGCAGGAGCCTGCGGAGGAGATATCTGAGCATGAACGACTCTCGATCGCAGAGACGAACCGGGCTTCTGGGGTGAAACCCGGTTCGTCGTCAACGAGACTCTACTCCACGATCTCGATCCCGTAGTACGGCATGTTGCTCCAGCCGTTCCACGAGACCTTGAAGTTCTTGACTTTCGGATGGACCACGAACAGGTGCTCCAGGTGGAACAACGGGACGAAGGCGAAGTCTTGATAGACGATCGTCTTCTCGATCTCCTGATAGAGCTTGTAGCGAGCCTGCATGTCGGTCATCACCCGGGCCTTCTCGAGTTGGTCTTGCACCGCCTTGTTCTCGTAGTTCCAGGAGCGCGCGACTGCATTGCGCGGCGCGAAGAAGGTATAGATGAAGTTGTCCGGGTCGTTGAAGTCAGCCGACCAACTGCTGGTGTAGCTGCCCAGTTTGCCTTCCTTGCGCGTGCCGGACCAGGCGGCCGAATCCATCTGCTTGATCTCGGCCTTGATGCCGACTTGGGCCAACATCGCCTGCAGCGCTTCGTTCATCTTGAGCGTGCTGGGGGAATCCACCGTCTGGTTGAGGGTCATCTCGATCCCATTCGGGAAGCCGGCTTCCTTCAGCAACGCCTTGGCCTTCTCAGGATCGTACTTGAAGCCAGGCAAATCCGGGTTGTATCCGGCCAGACCTGGGGCCAAGATGCCCTTGGCCGGGATACCGGTGCCATAGTAGAGCTTGTCAATCAATGTCTGCCGATCAATCGCATACATCACAGCCTCTCGCACCTTCGGGTTGTCGAAGGGCGGAATCTTGCTGTTGATGCTCATGTAGTACGTGCCGACGCGTGGCCCGCTGACGATGCGATCCTTCCACTGCGCGTCCTTCTTGAACTCTGGGATTTGGGAGCGCGCGTAGTCCAGGTCGAACGCGTCCAACTCCCCCTTCCTGAACATCAGGGCCTGGGTTTGCGCCTCGGGCACGATCTTCATGATCAGTTGGTCGAACTTGGGCCGGCCGCGGAAGTAGTCGTCGAAGGCCGATAACTGCAGCTCGCTGTTGTAGGTCCAGGAGTCCAGCTTGAACGGGCCGGTGCCCACCGGCTTGATGCCGAAGTCCTTGCCGATCTTCTCGACATACTTCTTGGAGAAGATGGAGCCAGCCGGAGTCGCCAGGTTGGCCAGGAACGGCGCAAAAGGCGCAGCCAGGGTGATCTCGACGGTGTTGTCGTCAATCTTCTTCAGGCCACTGGTGCTGGTCGCCTTGCCGTCCATGCGCGCTGTGGCGCCCGCGATCATATCCAGAAAATCGGTGTTCAGGGCTTTGATCGCAGGATCCAACATGCGATCGAAGGTGAAGATTACGTCGTCGGCGGTCAGGATGTCGCCATTGTGGAACTTCGCCCCCTTCCGGAGATGGAACGTATACTTCAGGCCGTCCGGGGTGACGTCCCATTTCTCCGCCAGACCGGGCTGCAGTTCAGATTTGCCCGGCGTCGTGGTCACAGCCTCCACCAACCGGTCGTATAGATTGAGGGGGAGAAAGTACTCCTCGGTCGTCAGTTGCGGGTCGGCGGTGCCCGGATCCGTATCCTGTGCGATCGTGAGGGTCTTGACGCCGGCTTTGACCGGAGCTGGCGCGGCCGGAGCGCCCGGCGCAGCCGGCATACAGCCGCCTAGCGCCAGCAGGGCGACGATGGCCAGGATGGCCATCAGGCGCGGGAGAGAAGCGCGGTTGACCATGAGAAAACCTCCTGTTGTGGGTCGTGACATGATGAGGAACCGAACGTGAAGATAAGCGCCCGACAGGCATTCGATACGATGGATTATACCAGAGTCACAGCCCACGTCAAACCCGCGCGTCTGGGGATTACCCACAAGTTCGGCCGGTCATTGCGAGGAGCGTCTTTGGCGGTTGCCAGGCACGAAGCAAAGCAGTCTCCTGCGAGGGTGAGATTGCTTCGCAAAAGATGCTCGCAATGACGCCGCAGAGGAGATGGGAAATCGCCATCCGTGCGTTGCATCCGTGCGTTGAGATGGACCATAACACGCTATCGTATCACCAAGGGGACATAGTTGACCCGCGAAACCACCGCCACGCGATCGCCGCTGAACGGCCCCTGTTTGCGATCCTTGTCCAGCATCGCCACGCGCCAGTAATAGGCTTTGCCCGTCTCGTACTTCTTCGTGGGCGTGTAGCGCGTGTTGTTGGTCGTCACCGAATCGTAGAGCGGCGAGAAGGTGGGAACGAGGGACACTTCCAGCTTGTATGACGCCGCGGCATCCACCGGCGTCCAAACGAAAGTGGGCGTCTCGGTTGTGCTGACCGCCAGGGTCGGCGCGATCAGCGTGGCGAACGGATACTGCTTGGTCAGTTGAGCCGCAGTGCTGTAGTCGCCGAGCCGCAGGTCGCCGTCCATCATTGCTGCGCGCCAATAGTAGCTCCCATCGTCGTAGCCCTTCGCGGCCGTATAGCAGGCCTGTTCAGTGTCCACCGTGTCATAGACGACCGAGAAGGTGGGGTCGCGGCCGACCTGTAGGCGATACTTGTAGGCCGCGAGCACCGGCTGCGCGCTGGCCGGCATCACCAGCGGCTGCCAGCACAAGGTCGGTGCACGGTCCGCAAGCCCTGCTGGGCTGTGCACCAGGCCGGCCGGCGCCGGCAAGGTGATCGTGAAGGGCCGCGGCGTGGTCCAGTCGTTGACGAGGGTCGTGTAACGCCGCGCCCGCACGCGCCAGTAGTAGGCGCCTTGCGGCAGGGTGTTCAGGGGCGTGTAAGTGTTGCGCGAGGTGGTGACAGAGATCGCGGGCGAGCCGAAATGAGGGTCGTCGTCGGCCTGCACGTCGTAGGCTTCGGCGCCTTCGGTCATCTCCCAGGAGAAGGTGGGCGTGGCGAACGCCACCGACGTGCGCAGGTTCTCCGGCGCGTAGCCGCCGCGCTCGAAGCGCCACGGCTGACTCCACGCGCCGCGCATGTTGCCGGTGGGATCATAGACCGGCCGCACGCGCCAATAGTAGCTGTTATCGCCGTTGAAGTCCCGGTTGTGGGTGTAGTGCGCGGGCGTATACGCCGCAAGGTTGGCGCGCAAAGTGTAATCGAGAATCGGCGACGTGAAGCGCGGATCAACGGCCGCCTGCAGATTATAGCCGTAGACCGGCACATCCACGGGGAGATGCCACAGGAACGGCGGCGCGGAGGGGAGAACAGTCGGGTCGCCGGTGGCGTTGTTGGCGGGCAGCGCGGGCGTCATGCGCTCCGAGACGCTGCTGAAGCGGCTGAGCACGGTCGTGTCTGGGCCGATGTCGGGCGTGGTGTACAGCACACCTGGATCGGCCGGCGCACTGTCTTGCGCATGGCCGCCGGACGAGAGGGCGCTGAAGAGCGCCACTGCCGCGCTGCCGGTGTTCTCCTGCATTCCGATGACAGTGTTGGGCAGGCGCAGCTCCAGGTAGCGCGCGGGCAGATCGTAGTGCAGCGCACCGCCCACCTCGTCGAGCCGCTGCGGCGTGGCCCACCCGGCCTCGGTCCAGCGATAGATGACCACCTGGCTGGCCGTGAAGATGCCGCTGTTCTGCAGAACGTAGACGGCATACTCGGGCCGGTGCGCCGCGATCGTCGTCACGTTGTAGCCGCGCGCGTCGCCCGGCGCGCCGGAATCGTCAAGGTGATCCAGATCCAGATAGAGCACATAGGCCATGTCGGTCGCTGTGGCCGTGGCGTTGAACCCGAAGAACCAGTAGTCCTTCGACTGCACTACATAGAGGGTCGTCAGGTCGAAGTTGGGATCCTGCATATCGCCGGCCGGATCGAACCCGATCAACATGCGGTTGGCGCTGGAGCCCAGCGTGCGTGGTTCCACCCAGTGGCTTTGGGCGGCCGCCTGGAAGCGCCAGGCCGCGCTCCAGTCTCCCCATGCCGCGCCGCCGCGCCGGCCGATCACGCGCCAGTAATAGGTGCCGTAGGCCAGGCGCGCCTGGGGTGTGTAGGCCGGATAGGGTACGATCGCCGATTTGACGATATATGCGGGGCTAAAGGCCGGGTCGCTGCTGATCTGAACCTCATAGGAATCCGCGTCTTGCAGCGGCCGCCATTCGAGCAGCGGGGTGGTCTCCACGTACTCCGCGGCGGCCGCGGGCCGCAACAGAATCGGCGCAGTTCCGACCGTAGGGCTGAGCGCCTTGCTGGCATCGAAACGCGCCTTCCAAATCTGGCTCCACTGGCCGATCTCGTTCCCTTCCATGGCATCCAGCGGCCGCACACGCCAGAAGTAATCGCGGCCGGCCGCGGGCGCGAACGGCCGATCGGCGGTCGGCGCGGCGCTGAGGTTTTGGGTGTCGAAGGTCCAATTGATCGAGCCGAAGAGCGGGTCATCGTCCACCTGCACGCGATAGGCTGCGACCTGGGTCGTCAGGTAGGTGATGCGATGCCACATGAAGATCGGCCAGGCCACGGCGCGATCTTCAGCCGGCCGCAAGGAGGGTGATGGCTCATAGTGGAACAGGGGGTGAATCTGCTGGGCCGCGAGCACGGTCCCGTTGTAGACGAACGAGAAAACCTCGCTGGGCTGTCCGGCGTTGGCAGCGCGATCCATCGGTGTGACGCGCCAGTACCAGGTGCGCGGGCTGACCGAGCGATCGAAGTCGGGCCGCGCCCAGAAGGGGTTGGCGGTCGTGGCGGTCCAGCCTTGCACGGTCGGCGGGAAACTGTTAGCCGTGTTGACCTCCACCTTGTAGTACGATGCGCCCGGCACAGGGGTCCAACTGAAAAAAGGATCGCGGACGTATTGGGCGTTGTTGACCGGGGTGAGCAGTTGAGGCTGGATATACCAGCGTTTGACAAAGGTGCGCGGGGGGCTCCAGTCGGAGATAGACGCGCCAGAATAGGCGCGCACGCGCCAGTAGTAGTTGATATCGTTGGGCAGATCGCTGGTCGGCGTATAGGCCGTGTTGCGACTGTCCACCGAAACCACCCCCGTATTGAAGGTGGGGTCGGTGGAATACTGCACGCGGTAGTATTGCGCCCCGCGCACCGCGGCCCACCGCAGGGTAGGCGTGAAGCTCGGCGTCGCCATGTCGTCCGGCTCGAGGGGCGTGGGCGTCAGATTGTAGTTGGCCGTGAATGCCCGCACCTCGCTCGGCGTGCCGTCGCGGGCCACCGCGTCGAGGGGAATCACGCGCCAGTAGTAGACGCCGTTGGCCAGCTTGGCGCTGGGCTGATGCGTTGGCGCCAGCGTGATCTGGCTGTAGCGCGGGGAGGCGAAGCCGTCTGCGCTGGCAGCGATCTGGAACTTGTAGGATGCCGCGCCCATCACCGTCTGCCACGAGAAGGTGGGCCTGACGAAGAAATCGAGGGCGGCATCGGCCGCAGGCGCGACGAGGATCGGCGCGTTGTCTGTGCTGGCCCATTGCTTGGTGAAGGTCCAGATCTCGCTGTAGTCGCCCGCGGGCGCGGGCGACTCGGCCCGCACGCGCCAATACCAGAGGCCGTCGGCGAATTTACTGGCATCGGTCGGGGTGTAAGACGTGTTGGCGGTCGTGGCCTCGACGCGTGTGGTGAATGCGACATCCTGGCTGAACTGGATGCGGTAGCTGGCGGCGCCGCCGATGCGGCTCCAGCGAAACTCCGGGATGCCGAGGGGCGGATGAGCAGCGGCCGTGGCGAGCGTCGCGTCCGCCGGCGCCAGAAGAGTCGGCGCGGGCGGCCCTGCGGCCGCGGCGAGAGGCGGCGGCGGCCCTGCGGCCGCGGCGAGAGGCGGCGGCGGCAGCACCAGCGACAGGCAGACGACCAACCAGAACAGGTAGCGCATGACGTTCCCTCCCTCCATCGTCCCCATTGCAGCAGGCGACCGTATTGGGAAGATTCTACCTGATCTGACTCCGGTTGGGAATGGGAAATTCGTCCCTGTCTGCTTGCCCCGGTCTCCTGACCGGGCCAGACCAAACGACCCTCTGTTCTGCCCGGTCTCCTGACCGGGTTATCCGAGCTGCGCCGCCAGCCCCATACGACCTGCCATCTGAAGTAGAGCGTCCAATCGCCCGTCGCCTTGGGGTTGCCCGTCCAGCCCATAGTTCCGGCCAAGCCACTGATACTTGGCCGCAGCCGATGGGTTGTACGGCAGCAACGCCACGCGGCGCAGGCCAGCCTCCTGCATGAAACCGAACAGCGCGGCCAGATTGGCTTCGGTATCGGTTACGTCGGGGATGAGCGGAATCCGCACCTGCACATTGCGATCGGCCAGCCGCCGCGCGTTGGCAAGGATGCGGCGGCTGCCCGCGCCGGTCCAGCGGCGGTGCTCGCGCTCGTCGTACAGCTTGAGGTCGTATAGCACCAGGTCGGCGTGCGCCAAAAGCCGCGCCAGGTTCGACCAACTGCACGCGCCGCACGTCTCGATCGCGGTGTGGATGCCGTGCTCCCGGCAGCCGGCCAGCACGGCCGCCGCGAAGTCAGGCTGAGCCGTCACCTCGCCCCCGGAAAGGGTCACGCCGCCGCCTGAATGATCGAAGAACGGCTTCAGTCGCACCGCTTTGGCGACGACCGCCGACGCGGGCATCCAGACGCCCTTGAGCGCCAGCGCGCCTTGGGCGCAGGTTTCGACGCATGTCCCACAGGCCAGACAGCGTCCGCGGGCGATGGTGTGCGCCTCGGCCGCGTTCGAGACCGCGGCGGTCGCGGCGACTGTGTGCGCCGACTGCGGGCAGGCGCTTGCGCAGGCGGCGCACAAGACGCAGCGGTCCGCCAGGAAGATCAGCTCGCGAGCCGGCCGTTGCGATTCGGGGCTGTGGCACCAGCGACAGGCCAACGGACAGCCTTTCAGATAGACTGCCATGCGGATGCCAGGCCCGTCGTGCACCGCGAAGGTGTCAATGTCGAAGATCAAGCCCTGGGGCTCGTCGCGGCGCTTTTCCTTCATGATCGCCCCCCTGTTTCTGGGCCGTCTCCCGACTGGCGGCGGATATGGTGCTCTTGTTGCTCACGGCTGAGCATCGTGAAGTATGCGCACCAGCCGCCCATGCGCACCCGCAGCGATTTGTACTTCTCGGGCTCGCGCTGGGCCGCGCGCAGCTCCTCGGTGTCAACCACTGTCAGGGTCATCATCGCGCCGCCCGCATCCACGAAGCCGCGCACCAGCCCGGCCATGCGCTCGGTACCCTCTGGCCCGCCCACCAGCCGCCGCGCCAGCCGCAGGTCCAGCGGGCCGCCGGCCGGCAGATTGCCGTTCTGCATCCGGGCATACGACAGGATCGCGGCCGGCAGCCCGGCGAGATCGCGGCCCAGGCCCGGCGAGAAGTTGGAGGCCACCGGCTCGCCCGCGCGCCGGCCATCGGCCGACGCGCCCAATCCTTCGCCGATGCCGATGTACCAGGAGAAGGTGCCGACGCCGCACGGGAACTTGACGAGCGAGCGGTGCGCTTCGGCGTGACGGCCAACGCAGGCGGTGAAGACGTCTATGATCTGGCGGCCAAGCGCGTCCGCAGCCTCGTCGTCGTTGCCGTATTTGGGCGCGGCCAGCAAACGACGGCGCAGCAGATCATGGCCCTCGAAGTTCGCGGCCAACGCCTGACACAACTCGGTCATGGTCGCCTGCCGAGCGTCGAAGACCACGGTCTTGATCGCGACCAGCGAATCAATGGCGTAGGCGGCGCCCTCGGCCAACATGCCGTAGGTGCGATAGCGTGCGCCGCCGGCCGTCATGTCGCGGCGCGCGGAAATGGCGCCGTCAATGAGCGCGCTCAACAGCGGTACAGGCGCAATCGTGCTGCGGTCGTTGATGCTCTCGACGACGCGCGTCACGGTCCGGCCGATCATGGCATCCATCTGCGTCAGAAACGCCTGCCACACATCGTCGAACGAGACGAAGCCGGCCGGGTCGCCAGTGTCCGGGCCATCTTGCCGGCCATCAATGCGCGAGCGCCCGCGGTTCAGCGCCCACTCCAGGCAAAGCATGAGGCTCAGCCGTTGGAAACAGAAGTCGGTGCGACCTGGGATGATGACTTCCCAACAGCCATCGTTGGTGTAGTCGCGCGCGTGGGGCGTGGGGATGCCGAGGCGCTCCAGGGCCGGGATGATGACCTCGTCGTTGAAGAGCGCTGGCATGCCGCCGCCAGCCTTCAGCACTTCGCAGGCACGCGCCACCAGGCTGTCGGCCGCGCCGCGGTGCAGGCGCACGGTGACAAGCGGATTGGTCATCTCCATGCGACCGTAGGAATTCAGGAGCAGAAAGGTCAGCGGGTTGGCGCCGTCGTTGCCATCGGGCGTCAGCCCGCCGACGATGACGTTCTGCAGCCAGTGGTTGGTGGCGTCCAGCCGGTCGCGGCCCGCGCCGATCTGCGACGAAGTCGTGTGTCGCGTCCGCTGGGCGGGATTGACGGCTTCGGCGTTCCGGGCCTCTGGCCGTTGCTCCTCGGTGGTCTTGGCCCGCTCATTGAACTTCAGGCAGAAGCAATCCACCAGCTCGGCCGCCGACGCCAGGTCCAGGCGGTCGGCATCCAGGTCCGCCTTCAGATAGGGCCAGGCGTATTGATCGAGCCGGCCCACCGCGTTGCCGTCCATCGTGGCGTGGAAGATCATGTGCAACAACCACACCGCCTGGAGCGCCTGCCAGAAGGTGCGCGCTGGCCCGATCGGCGCCTGGCGCAGGTTGGCGGCCATCTGGCGCAGCTCGACCGCGCATGCGGGGTCGCAGGGCCGCGCCGCCTCGGCCTCGCAGCGATCGGCCAACCGGGCTGCGTAATCGGCCACGGCGTCCAGGCTGATGACGACCGAATCGAGAAACGCGACCTCATCGGCCGTCTGCGCGTTGGCGCGCTGCGCGTCGGCGTCGGCTCGAATGCCGGCCAGTCCCTTTGCGAGCAGCCGCGGATAGTCCGGGACCACGTGTCCGAAGACGGAGCGAATGGAGAGACCGCACGCCGCGGCCGCCGCGCGTTCCGCATCGGTCACATAGTCGGGGAAACCCCACTCCGCATGGACACGCGGAGATTCCAGCGTCATCGAGCCGGCGATCAATTGCCCATCCCACAGGTCGAGCGGCATGTGCGCCAGCTTCAGCGCGGTTGCCAGCGCCTTGCGCACCGCGAGCGGCTCGGCCATCTGATCGGCAGCGATGGCTGGCGGGCAATCCCAGGAGACGGCCGGGGCCTCCATTGCCGTGCGCACGCGCTGCCGCAGGTCCGCCACGCGCGGGGTTTCGGGGAAGATGTAAGGCTCTATGGCCATCACCGCTGCTCCTCGTTGTGGGCTTCCAGCCAACAGCGCACATCCGCCGCGTGGTGAGCGTAGTGCTCGCATGAATTGCCGGCGATGATCTGCCACGGCGTCCAGTCGGCAGGCATGTCTCGAAACCGCGCCGGATCGTTCAGATCGTCATCGGTGAGCGTGGCCACAGCCGCGGTGAGCCGGCGATGGACCTGTGCAGCCTCTATGCGGAGATCGCTCACCTGGCGCGGCCGATTCAGTTCGAGGATCGCGGCATTGCGCTCATCTGGCGGCAGTTGCCAAAGGTCCGCGCCAACGAGCGCGTGCTGCTCGATGACGCCAGCGATCTCGCGCTCGAACCAGGCGATGTGGCCGATGATGTCCCGCACAGACATCTCGCCGCTGACGCCCGGCTCCGCGATCCGGCTCGCCGCAACGCGCGCCAACACCGCGTCCAGTTCAGATCGGCTGTTCGCGATGGCTTCGATCAGGGTGGCCTTGTCCATGCTGCGTCATCCTCCCAGTAGATCGAGCGCGAGCGCGATCAACAGCTTCGTGCGGAACAGCAACGAGGCCGTCTCGGATGACTCGTTGGCGCCGTGAACGCCCGCGGGGTGCGCCAGGTCGGCGTCGGGGTGGCCGGGGCTGAAGCCGTAGACGGTCGCGCCCAGGGGGCGCACCAGGCGCGAATCGGTGAAGCCGGTTGTCAGGCTGGGCAGCCAGCGCAGGTCGCCGCGGCCCGCAGCCGCAGCGGTTGCGCGGCGGATGGCCGCGGTCAGCTCTGTGTCGTAGGGCGAGGCGTTAGAAATGGCGGTCCAGGTCAACTCATAGGCGGCGCCCTCGATGCCGACCAACACCTGTTCGACTTGCCGACGCACGTAGGCCTCATCTTGCTGCGGCAGGGTGCGCACGTCGCATACCAGCCGGCAGCTTGCGGGCACGCTGTTCGACTTCACGCCGGCCGCGAAGATCGTGGGAACCAGCGTCATGCGCGACATGCCGCGCAACCCGGAGCCGAGATGCCGGCTGACGGACCCCAGCGCATCGGCCACGGCATCCACGTTCTGCGGCGTGATCGGCTCGCTGCGCCCGAGGAGATTGGCCAGGTGCTCGAAGAACTCGTGCGAGACATCGAGCTCCGGCTGCCAGTTCTGCAAGCGGCGCAGGACCTCGCCCAACTTGAAGGCGACGTTGTCGCCCAGCCAGGGGGACGCAGCATGGCTCGCCTGACCCTGCAGGGTGATGTACAGCTCCAGGCGGCCCTTTTCACCGGTCTGGATGGTGTAGGCCAGCCCGCCGCCAGGCGCAGGGATCGGCCCGCCGCCGCTCTCGTTGATGGCATAATCGGCGCGCAGGGTTTCGGGCGCATGAGCGGCTAGCCAGCCGAAGCCATAGGCGCCGCCCGTTTCTTCATCCGCGCCGGCGATGACGATGAGATCGCCCTTGAGCGCGCAACCCGCGCGGCGGAGGAGTATCAGCGCCATCAACTCGGCCGCTACCATGTCCTTCATGTCGGCCGCGCCGCGACCCCAGATGCGGCCTTCGGCTACCGCGCCGGAGAAGGGCGGATAGCGCCATTCTCGTTCGTTCTCCACGGGCACGACATCGGTGTGACCCATGTAGAGCAGCCGCGGCGCGCCCAGGCTGCCCGGCAGGCGGGCGATCAGGTTGCCGCGGTTCTCGGCCGAGCAGAACACCTGGGCTTCGATCCCTTCGGCTGCCAACCGGGCCTGCACATAGCGGCAGAGAGGCAGTTCGTCGCCGGTGGGCATCACACCGGTGTTGACCGTCTCGAAGCGAATCAGGTCGGCCAGCAGCGCGATGCCCTCATCCCTGGTCTCGTCGGCCATGCGGAAGAGCTGGTCTGGAGTGTACATAGTGTCCCTTCTCTGTGGCGCGTCTGAAAACTTGACGACCGCATCCTATCACATTCGGTGAGGTTTATCAACCGTGCGGCAGCCAATGGGTGTGGTTCAAGGTCTTGCGCCAGACGCCCCCATCCGTCATGCTGAGTTCTCGATTTGGATGCGGGTGCGGTATAGGGTTTTGAAGGGACCGTCATTCTGAGAAGATACGACGATTTCACCTCCGGCCCGAAGTGTGACATAATACAGACCATCTACCACACCCTGGGAGTCGTCACATGCGCTTCATCTTCTCTACCGGCTCTCTCTACACCTACGGCATTGACCGCTGCTTCGAGCTGGCCGGCCGCGCCGGCTTCGATGGCATGGAGCTGATGGTTGATGGGCGGTGGGACACGCGCCAGCCAGAGTATCTGCTGCGGCTCATCGAGCGTCATGGCCTGCCGATCATCGCGGTCCATACGCCGCTGGAGACGGGCGCGACGCCGGGCTGGCCGGACGACGCGCCCGGTCGCCTCTGCGAGACCGTGGCCCTGGCCGAGGCGCTCGGTGCGGAGGCGGCGGTCCATCATCTACCGCTGCGCTTTCGGACCTACTGGCTGATCGCAGGCCGGTATCGCCTGCCGATACCTCTGCCCGGCCGCGACCCCTATCAGCGTTGGCTGCTGGATGGGTATGCGACGTTGCAGGCTGCTACATCGGTCACCCTTTGCATCGAGAATATGCCGGCGTTTCGGCTGTTCGGCCTGCGCCTGAATCTGCAAAGGTGGAACCGGCCGGCCGAGATCGTGCGCTTCCCCGCGCTGACGCTGGACACCACTCACTGTGGCACATGGGGTTGGGACCCGGTCGAAGTCTACGCGCAGCTCCGCGGCCAGGTGCGACACGTTCACTTGAGCAATTTCGACGGGAAAGAGCACCGCCGGCCGGAGGCCGGCCCACTGCGGCTCGATCGGCTGCTCGCTCGACTGGCGGCCGACGGCTATGCGGGCGCGGTCTCCATCGAGCTGTCGCCGGATGCGCTGGATGCGGGGAAATCCGATGCGGAGATAGCTGCTCACCTGGGAGGGAGCCTGGCATACTGCCGGGCGGCCGTGTCTGGCTACTCGGTCTATACCGAGGTGCTCACCTCTTGAAGTCGAGCGGACTGGGGCCCTCGTAACGTAAGACCCAGCCGGGCTTCGTCTGTCACCGACTCGTAGAGCCTGTCAGGTCTCGCAGCAGGGAGATCCGCCAGGCGTACACAGGTCTCAGCTCCTAACACCGCCTCCAACACGGCGCCGGCGACCGCCAGCGACTTGTCGGAGATGGTGAAGCAACAGGCGCGCTCCCCGCGCGGATCCACATCGCCCACCTTGAGGCCGGCCGTCACGCGCAGACCTGAGCGCAGCAACCCCCGCACGACGCCCGCGCAGCCGGCGCGCAGCGCGATGCCGCCTACCGTCGCGACCACCTGGCCGGCCGCCACAGCGTCGCCAATAGCCACACACGTTTCCAGCAGACCATCGGCCGGAGCACGCAACACGCGGCCGGGAGTCGCCTGACCGCTGATCTCGCCCGGGATGCCGGTGTCGGGCAGCGCGCTCCCCTGCCAGATCACCCGACCAAGCCAGTGACCCCGGCTTGTCTCGATGACCGCGTGGCAATCCACACTGGCCGTGAAACCCGGCCCGAGCGCGATGACCAGCGGCGCATCGGTGATGCGCGTGCCAGTGTTGCGCTTGGCCATGATGCCATCCACCAGCACAGCCGGCGCCAGCTCCTGTCGCACGCGCGCCTCGCCATCCACCAGCACGGGAATCACGCGACCGGCCAGTGCAGCCCGCGCAGCCTCGACATGGGGGACCAACCGGCCGACGATGCCCTCGATCGTCGTCTCGCCATCGTAGACCGCCTCGCCGAAGCTGACGGCCCGGCGCACCATCAGCGGTTGGGGCAGCTCTGTCATAACCACCGGAAAGCCGGCCCAGTGCAGGCGGAACGCGACGCCGCTGGCCAGATCGCCGGCGCCTTTGATGAGGACGAGGGGGCGCGGGGTCTGGATCACGGCCATCGCAGCCCTCTCGGATAATGATTCTTCAGCACTCCGGCCACCCGCTTGCCCCAGCCGAGCGAAAAGCCGTCCACCGCCACCAGGATCCAGCCATCCTCGCCAGGACTGTGCAGGCTTTCGCCCCTCAGATATGCCAGGAGATCACTGTGGCCGGCCGGCAGGATGATGGCGCGGCGCGCGTCTTCGACGCGCAGACCCAGCGCCAGCGCATGGCTCGGCTCGAAGCGGCCGCCTTTCAACGTCCCCAGCCACCAGCCCGGATGGATGAAGCGCAGGCCGGGCCGGCCGCGGCCTGCGCTTCGCCCTGAGCTGCTTCCCGAGCGGGGTCGCACGGCTGTCGAAGCGCCTGTCGAATCGCTTGCCGAGGAGCCCGTCAGAATGTCCGGCGCCTCTGCAAGCAGCGTGTAGAGATACGAGCCGACCAACGCCAGGCGCTCTGGCTCAGGCGCCCGCCTCAGATTCTCGGAGCAGAACGCGCGATAGGACCGCTCGACCGCCGGAGGTAGCCGCGCGAGGCGGGCGGGTTGCGGGCCATGCTCCTCCGCGTTTCCGGCCGGGGCTCGCTGGAGGATGGCGATGAAGTGGCCTTCGCCCGGCCCCAGATGGGGCCACAGACGCACGCTGCGCGCAAGGCTGGCCGTGATGCCACGAACTGCGTCTGGGGTCGGCGCTGCGCCGGCTGCGACCCAATCTGGTCGGCCCGGCGCAAAAGCGGGCCGGCGCTGCGACTGGACCATGTCGAAGTCGGGGTGAGCTTCCAGAAAGCGGGCGATTACTCCTTCGTTCTCCTCTGGCGCGAAGGTGCACGTCGCATAGACCAGCCGGCCTCCTGGCCGCGCCAGCCGCGCCGCGCAGTCCAGGATGGCAGATTGGCGCAGCGCGCAGCCTGCTACAAGCGCCGGTGACCATTCCTGCCGCGCAGCCGCGCTCTTGCGGAACATACCTTCGCCAGAGCACGGTGCATCCAGCAGCACGCGATCGAAGAAGCCCTCCAACCGATCGGCCAGGCGCTCTGGCGTCTCATTGGTGATCGCGACGTTGGTCGCGCCCCAACGTTCCAGGTTCTCCGCCAAATCCCAGGCGCGCTGGGGATGGATTTCGTTGGCGATCAGCAGCCCACGGTTTTGCATCAGCGCCGCGATGTGGGTGGCCTTGCCGCCGGGCGCTGCCGCCAGATCGAGCACGCGCTCGCCTGGCTGGGGATCGAGCAGCTCCGCGACGGCCATCGCGGACGGCTCCTGCAGATAGTAGAGCCCGGCTGCGTGGTAGGGATGCTTGCCCGGCGACGGCTCGTCTGAGACGGTGAACCCTGTCTGGCACCACGGCACGGCCGCCAAGTCGAACGGCGCCAGCGGCCGGAATGCCTCGACTGGCATCTTCAGCGTATTCACGCGCAGCCCCGCGGGACTTGTCACGGCGTAGCTCGCCGCGAACGCGTCGAAATCGTCGCCGAGCAAACGGGCCATCCGCGCCAGAAAGGCGGCCGGAAGGTCGTGGTGATACATCACAGCGCCATCGCGCAGCCATCCGCGCGCGGGTCGCTGCCGCCGCAGAGGACGCCTGTCGTGGGGTCGCGCAGGATGATCTGCCCGCGGCCAAAGAGGGCGCGCTCGTGGCCGCTGACCGGATAGACCGGGTGGCCTATCTCGGCCAGGGCCTGCATGGTCGCCGGGGGAATGCCCGCTTCCAGGCCCACCCGGCCGCCGGCCGATCCATCGGAGATGCAGAAGCGCGGCCGGTCGAGCGCGGCCTGCGGGTCAAGCTGATCGTCGGCCAGGGCGACCACCACCTGCATATGGCCCTGCGGCTGCATGAAGCCGCCCATGACGCCAAAGGGGGCGAGTAGAAGGTTGGTACGTGATAGATTGGTGCGTGGTAAATTGGTGGAGGGCCTCACCGGCTCCCAATCTACCAATCTACCATCCACCACTCCACCATCCCGCGTGATCATCCCAGGTATGATCGTGTGATATGGCCGCTTGCCGGGCGCCAGCGCGTTCGGATGGCCCGGCTCCAGGCTGAAGTTGTGTCCGCGATTTTGCAGCGAGAAGCCCCAGCCCTCCGGCACGATGCCCGTGCCGAAGCCCATGTAGTTGCTGTTGATGAACGAGCACGCATTCCCTTCGCCATCCACCACGCAGAAATAGACCGTGTCGGAGCTGGCGACGGGCGCCCCATGACGCTGGTCGAGGGTGGCCCGTGTGGGGTGGATGAGCTTGCGGCGGCCCGCGGCGTAGGACTTCGAGAGGAGTTGGGAGATTGGTACATTGGTAAATTGGGGATCGGCGATGTACCAGCGGGCATCGGCAAACGCCAGCCGCAGCGCTTCGATTTCGAGATGGAGTCGCTCAGGGGAGAGAGGGTCGAATTTGGCAGGGTCGAAGCCTTCCAGGATGTTCAGCGCCAGCAGCGCAGTGATGCCCTGGCCGTTCGGCGGGCATTCCCACACCCGCAGCCCACGATATTCGACGCTGATCGGCTCGTCCCAGGTGCTGCGATGCGCCGCCGGGTCCGCGATGGTCAGGCAGCCGCCGGCTTGCTGCACCGTATCGGCGATGGCCGCGGCGATTTCGCCCTGGTAGAAGGCGTCCTTGCCGCCCTCGGCCACAGTGCGCAGGGTGGCGGCCAGGCCGGGGTTGCGAAAAATCTCGCCGGCCCGCGGCCCGCGGCCCTCGATGGTCAGCTCCAGCCCGCCTGGAGCGTGGCGCAACTGGCGCTCGGCCCCGCGGGCCCAGAAATGGGCAGTGATCGCCGCGACGGGAAAGCCCTCATCCGCCAGGCGGATGGCCGGGGCCAGGATGGTTGCGAGCGACAGGCGACCGTGGCGCTCGATCAAGTCGCACCAGCCAGCGCACGCGCCCGGCACGGTGATCGTGTAGGGATGGTAGGGCGGCAACTCCTTGCCGTAACCTTCGCGCGCCAGCCGCGCCAGCGTCAACGCGGCCGGCGCGCGGCCCGAGCCGTTCAGCGCGGCGATCTCGCTCGTGACCGCGTCGTAGAAAAGCGCGAAACAGTCGCCGCCGATGCCGGTGGAGGTCGGCTCGGTGACGTTCAGCGCCGCGGCGGTTGCGATGGCCGCATCGGCCGCGTTCCCGCCCGCGGCCAGGATCTCCAGCCCGGCCGCGACGGCCAACGGCTGCGAAGCCGCCACCATGCCGCGGCGACCGTACACAGGAGAGCGATGAGAAGCAAACCGCAGTTCAGTTACCATTCTACCCGCCCACCAATCTACCAATATCTACCGACCACCCCCCCGCTACCTCCGCGCCACGAAGATCAGCTCGCCCGGATACCGGGAGCCATAGGGGTGCTTTTCGTAGTCGGCGTAGAGCGCCTCGACCTGATAGCCGCAGCGCGCCAGCAGGTGCTCGGCCTCGAAGCGGAATAGATGCCGCATCGGAAAGGAGTGCACCAGCCGTTCCTGCCGGCCGTCGGGGTGCGTGACGTAGTAGATCAGCTCTGTGTGCTGAATCTGGTTGAACCAGTCGCGAGACGCGACGCGAAAACGGCGGATGACCCGCCGGCCGTCAGGCAAGGTGAACTCCGGCTCGCCGCCCCACTCCTCCAGCCGCGCCTCCTCAACCAGCGCGGGCAGATAGGGGTTGAAGAGATCCAGAACGAGCCGGCCGCCGGGACGCAGATGGCGATGGATCGCGTACAAACAGGCGATCTGATCCTCGACGGTCGTCAGGTGTTGGAAAGGTCGAAAGGGGATCGTCGCCAGGGCGAATTCGCGGCCCAGATCGAAATCCCGCATGTCCGCCTCCACCAGTTGGACGCGCGCCTGGACTTCGGCCGGCTCGGCGGCCAACCCCTCGCGGCAGACGGCTAACATGGAGGGCGAGAGGTCGAGGCCGACGATCTCGATGCCGGCCCTGGCCGTGGGAATCAGCACCCGGCCGGTGCCGCAGCCGACCTCCAGCACCGGCCCATTGCTCTCTTGCGCTAACTCCACAAAGAAGCCGACGTCCGGCCGACTACGGTAAGCTTCGATGTGGTCGTAGAACTCGGACGTGAAGCCATACTCAGCATAACCGCCTGCACGATCCATGTGGCCTCCTGATAAGAGCTATGTCTGTCCCGAAAATACGTCACGAATTGGGAAAGAAACGAACCTGTCCTGAAAATCGCCCCCCCAGCCCCCCGACTTCGGGGGGAGCCAGGTTCCCCCCAGGCTTGGGGGGTCAGGGGGGCGCTTTCATCCCCCGTGGCGCCGCGGCCGGCATCGGCGTCTGCCCTGAAAATCGCCCACCAGGCGCCAGGCGCTTCCGAAGCGCCTGGCGCCTGGTGGGTTTCAAGTTAACCTGGCCGGCAGACGCAGGACCTCTCCGGCGACGAAACGAGCGCCGTCGAAGGCCAGGCGCACTCCCTCGCAGTAACCACAAGGCGGATCCCAGCCGCGGAAATCCACCTCGGGCAGACACGCGATCGCGCCGGCCTCGATGATGCCGCCGTGGGTGATGATCAACGCCTGGCCCTCTTCCGGCAGCCGGCCCGCGATGGCTCGCCACAGCCGCGCCTGGGCGTCGGCAAAGCGCGCCGTGGCGCCGCCCTGCCGGACCACGCGCGCGAACTCGACGAAGCCGGCGTCGTAGCGGATTTCCGCATCCACGTCTTCGCCCAGTTCGCTCAACTCCTCCACCTGCTCTTGGACGGCAAAGCCCATCGCCGTGGCCGTCTCGAAGGCGCGCGGCTTGGTACTCACAACTACCAGGCTGAATGGTCCGATACTTCTTCCGACATTCCTGGCCAGGACGATGCCGGCCTCAGATAGATGCTGGCCAGGCTTGTTCCGCATGCTGTGGCGGCGAACTTCCAGGTATCGCATAGGACGCTCCTCATTGAGTCTTGCCGATTCCCTGAGCCGGGTTCAGCTCTGCGTCGCGAGTCCGTTCGGCTATGGCAAAACGATGATGTCTTCCAGACGACGCTTGGGGACGTGGTGCACGCCTGCCTGGTCCCGCCAGTATTTCACATCGCCGTCCGGCCCGATCGTCTCGAGCACGACGGTTTCCTTCGGTTTGCCCAAGGCGAGAACGTGCAGGATTTCGTACCGCGTGGGGATGTCGAGGATTTGGCGCACCTGCTCGCGTTGCACCGAGCCAAGGATGCAGCCGCCCAGCCCGCGCTCGGTCGCGCCCAACATGATGTTCTGGATGGCGATCCCCTCGTCCACACCGAAAGATTGGCTGAGGGTTGTATCGCCCAAAACCACGATGTAGGCCGCTGGCCTCTCCCCCTCGACCGGGCCGCCCCAGTCTTTAAGATAGCCAGCCCACGCCAGGGTCGCGAAGATGGCGGCATTGGTAGCGCGGTCTGCGCAGAGCGCGTACTTGAGCGGCTGCATGTTGCGTCCTGACGAAGCCAGCCGGGCCAAATCCACCAGCTCACGCAACGTCTCCAGGCTGACATCCACGTCCTGGTAGAAGCGGCGATAGCTGCGGGTCTTGCGCACCATTTCCTTGAACATGTTTCCTCCTGATGTCATAGTATACACCATTCCTCCCGCCATGTGAAACGCAATCCAGCCTGTAGCCGGCTCACAGGCGCTGTGCGCGTCCTTGCAGCCCCCGCCACACCCGCTCAGGCGTCAAGGGGAACTCATCGAAGCGCACGCCGACAGCGTCGTATACGGCCGCGCAGACGGCCGCGGCCACGGGCAGGTAGGGCATCTCGCCCATGCCGCGCGCGCCCCAGGGGCCGTGAGGGTCGGGGTGTTCGACGATGATCGCATCCAATCGGCCCGGCGTATCGAGCACGGTGGGGATCAGATAGGCGCTCAACCGATCGGTCAGCACGCGGCCGCGGTCGGTCTTCCAATCCTCCAGCAGGGTGTAGCCCAACGCCTGCACCACGCCCCCCTCGATCTGGCCGGTGACCTGGCGGGGGTTGATGGCCCGGCCCACATCATCGGCGCTGACGAAGCGTTCCACCTTGACCTCGCCCGTTTCGGCGTCCACGGCCACGAACGCGGCCTGGGCCACATAGCCATAGGCGAAGTTGGGCTTGCCATAGCCGGTGTCGTGATCCAACGGCGTGGTTTTGGGCGCCAGGTAGACGAACTCGCCCACGGCCGGCCGGTCTTCGTTCTTCCAGGCCGCCAGCGCCCGGCCGGCCGCGCCCCGCACCGCGTTGCCGCTCATGTAGGTGAGCCGCGAGGCGGACGCGCTGCCCGCATCGCCCATGAGCGCGGTGTCCGAGGCGATCACGCGCACCCGCTCGAACGCCACGCCCAACGCCTCGGCCGCCATCTGAGCGACCACTGTGTGATTGCCCTGGCCACAGTCCGCGCCCGCGAAGTAGACGGTCGCTTCGACGATCTCCGTCCCCCCGCGCAGCTCGACGCGCGCATAGCTGTTTTCCTGATAGCCAAAGCTGAAGCCGACGTTCTTGAAACCGCATGCAAAGCCGAGGCCGCGGTAGGTTGGTAGATTGGTGGTTGGTAGATGTTCCGCCATTTGCCATCTGCCATTTGCCATCTGCCATCTGCCATTTGCCATCTGCCATTTGCCATCTGCCATTTGCCATTTGCGGTTTGCGCCACCGCCCCGCCTCGTCCTGCGTCCACCCCGCGGCTCTGGCTGCGGCGATGATCGTCTCGGTCAACCCCACCCCGCCGGGAATGGGTGTGCCGGTCGTCAGGAGCTTTTCGTCGGTCAGTACGTTCTTCAGCCGGATTTCCACCGGATCCATGCCCAACGCCTCGGCCAGTTTGTCCATCTGACTCTCGGCAGCGAAGTGGCCCTGCGGCCCGCCGAAGCCACGGAACGCCGCGGCCGGCACGTTGTTGGTGTAGACTGCCATCGTGTCCACGGCCACGTGCGGGATTTCGTAGGGGCCGGTGCAGGTGAGGGTCGTGTTGCCGAGCACCTTGTTGCTGGTGTACATATACGCGCCGGCGTCCGCGATCACCTTGACCTGCGCGGCGACCAACGTTCCGTCCTGCCGCGCGCCCCATTTAGCCCACAGCTTCATCGCGTGGCGCTTGCCATGCCCGATGATGGATTCCTCGCGCGTCCAAACCGTCTTGACTGGCCGTCTGATCCCGCGCTGCGCCAGCCGCCAGACCGCCAGCGCCAGTGTGATCTGCACCGACATATCTTCGCGGCCGCCGAACGCGCCGCCGATGGCCGGATAGATCACCCGCACCTGTTCGACCGGGATGTCGAGCGCATGGGCGATCTGCTTCTGATCAACGTGTGTCCATTGGCCAGCCGCCTCGACCGTGACCCGGCCCGCTTCGTCCAGATAGGCGACGCCGGCTTCGGGCTGGAGATAGGCGTGTTCTTGAACGGGCGTTCGATACACTCCCTCGACGATCACATCGGCCGCGCGGAAGCCGACCTCGATGTCGCCTTTGCGGACGCGATACGAATAGGCGACATTGTCGGGGCTGTGGGGATGGAGTTGGGGGATGGGCGATAGACCCTTCGGGTCTCCGAGACCCGAAGGGTCTGGCGTGCGGATCGCCGCCTCGGGATCGAGCACGAGCGGCAGATCTTCCCACTCCACGCGAATCAACCTGCGTGCGCCGCGCGCCTGCGCCTCGGTCTCGGACACCACCAGCGCCACTTGATCGCCGACGAAACGCACCACGTCCGCGCCCGTCTTGGCCGAGCCTGGGCCGCACAACACGGGCTGATCGTTGATCTGAAGGCCATACTCGTTCACCGGCACATCGGCCGCGGTGAAGACCGCGACCACGCCCGCCGCGGCCTCAGCCTCCGACGTGTCCAGGCCAAGGATGCGCGCGTGCGGCCGGCCGGCGAACAGGGTCGCCATGTGCAGCATATCGGGGCGGACGATGTCGCCGGGGTAAAGGGTCTGACCGGTTACCTTGCCCGGCGCATCAATGCGCGGCGCGTCGTAGCCGATGGAATGTGTCATGCAAGCTATCCCTTGAGTAAGGCGATCTCGGCCAAGACATCTTCCAGGCTCGGAGCGCTCGATGGAACGATCTCTTGCGGCCTGTGCTTGTCTGCGCATCGTCGGCCCGGCCTTCAATGCGCTCCGCCGCCGGACGTCACACGGACCGAAGCACTAAGAGCCGCCCCGTAGTTCCCCGTCCTCGGTTCTGTAGGTCGCTGCCCGGTGGAACTGCCGTAGTAACTATTGTCCAACCAGTCGTTGACCCATTCCCGCACATTGCCCGCCATGGTTGCCCGAATCAACAAGATGCACCCATCGCTCGACAGTCCAGTAGATAGCATGGCCGAAGCGAGCTTTGAACCATCCAAAGCTTGCCATCGGGCATGGGGGCTCCTCTATCTCGCGGCCGATCACGTCGGACTGCCGGCCACGTGCTCAATCGCCTCCACGATCCTATAGTACCCCGTACACCGGCACAGATTACCCGCAAGCGCCTGCTTCACCTCCTCGGCTGTGGGCTGCGGGCATTCCTGCAGCAGATTGGCCGCGGACATGAGCAGGCCGGGCGTGCAATAGCCGCACTGCACCGCGCCGGCTTCGATAAAGGCGCGCTGGAGAGGATGCAACCTCTCCCTCTCCCCCAATCCCTCCACCGTCACCACCTCACACCCCTCGGCCCGCTCGGCCGGCGTCAGGCAACTCATCACCGCCATGCCATCCAGCCAAACGGTGCACGCGCCGCATTCGCCCTCGGCACAGCCTTCTTTCGTGCCCGTCAATCCCGCGTCCTCGCGCAGCGCACGTAGCAACGTCTTGCCGCGGGCGCCCTGTAAGGTAACAGGCTTACCGTTCAGATTCAGCGCTATTGGGTACTGGGTATTGGGTATTGATGCTGGCCGATTTGTGACAGCGCGCCTCGCCGTCTCGGGCATCTGCAAACTGCAATTTGCAATTTGCAGTTTGCGATCTGCGCTCCCCTGCAACAGCACCGGCCTCTCCGGCCACCCCGCGCGCTCCGTGCCATCCCGCACCTGGCGCAAGGCTCGGCCGGTCAGCACGCGCACCACGTCGCGGCGATATTCTGCGCTGCCGCGGATGTCGGAGATCGGGCGAGCCGCAGCCGCGGCCAACCCGGCCGCGTGCGCGATGACCTCGCCGGTCAGCTCCTTGCCCGCCAGGTAGGCTTCGGCCTGGGCCGCGCGCACGATGGTGGGGGCGACAGCGCCGAGGGCGATGCAGGCTCGTATTGCGTATTGCGTATGCCGTTCACCTGTGGGCCGTCGGCCACCATCGAATTCCACAATCACCGCCACGTTGACCACGCTGATCGCCTGCGCCTGACGCAAGCCGAGCTTCAGGAAGGCGCCGCGTTCGGCCGGCTTGAGGGCCGGGATGTTGATGCGCACGAGCATCTCATCCGGCTGGAGCGCAGTCTTGCGCACACCCAGGAAGAAGCGGTCGAGGGGCAGGGTGCGCTCTTCGCGCTCGCGGCTGGCCAGGGTTACAGTCGTGTCCATCGCCCACAGCGGGGTGATGGTATCATTGGCCGGGCTGGCCGTGCACAAGTTGCCGGCGACCGTCGCCCGGTTGCGGATTTGCGGCGCGCCGACCAGCCAACAGGCGCGCGCCAACGGGAACGCGTGCGCCGCGATCTCGGCCGATGCTACGACTTGATTGTGGGTGACATTCGCCCCGAGGGTGATCTCACTTACGTGCTGCCCGGAGGAGGGCGCGTGAGTGCGCTGCACTTCAATCCGATCCAGCCCAGGGATGCGCGAGATATCTACCAGGATTTGCTGCCGGCGAACCCCGCGCTCGAGCTCCAGGATCAGATCGGTGCCGCCCGCGATCAGGCGACAATCGTCGCCGTGCCGGGCCAGCAGATCCAACGCCTCGGCCAGGCTGCTCGGAGCGTAGTAGGTGTGCCACATGCAGGCAGCTCCCATCACGGGGGCGATTGGCGCCCCTGCGCAAACCACACTACGACCATGACGCCGGCCAGCAACATGATCGCCGCCGCGATCCACAGGCCGATGATCGGCCCGCCGGGCCCGGCGGCGAGCAGGCCGGCGAAGAGGGGCCCGGCAAAAAGGGCGACGTTAGCGCAGGCGTTGTACGTAGCGATGTAGTTGGTGCGGTCCGTTTCTGGCGTCAAGGCCACCAGGTTGTCGAAGAGGGTGACGGTGATGGCCGAGTTGAACAAGCCGGCCAGCGCAGCCCACGGCATCAGCCACCAGATCGTCGGCGAGAGGGAGGTGAGCAGCGGGTAACTGGCGAAGCCCAGGATGCCGACGGCCAGGGCGCGCGAACGGCCGATGCGACCGACCGTGCGGCGCATCAGCAACGAGCCGAGCACCGCGGCCGCCGACGCCACCGTCACCAGGATGCTGATTTGCTCGTCGGTCGCGGAAAGGCGACGCACCCAATACAACGGCAGCAGCGGCGCCAACATACCGATAGCGAGCTGCAACACCCCGACGGCTATCAAGAAGCGACCGAAGCGCGGGGGGCGGAGCAGGCCGCCCAACTGGCGCAGCCACCCTTCGCCGGCCACGCGCTGCGGCGGTCTATCGGGCACGCGGAGCTGGCTGATGTGCCACGAGCTGACGAGCGACGCGATCCAGCCCACCATGAACAGCAACTGATAGTTGGTGGGAAAAGGCAACCGCTGAAGGATCTGACCCGCCAGCAGCGTGCTCAAGGTAGTCGTCAGGCCCAATCCCGCCATGCGCCAGCCGATGACCTGGGTCATGCGGTCCGCGGGCACGGCATCGGCCATCATCGAGAGAAAGCTGGTGTTGGCGACCGCCACCGGGAACGCCTGCAAGATCAGCACGATGATCGTGATCTCGGGCCGGCCGTCTTGCACCAGCAGCGGCGTCAGCGCGATCAGGGGGTAGGCCAGGCGGTGCGTGAAGCCGCTGATCATCATCCAACGCATACGCCAGCCGGTGCGCACCATCAGCCGCGCGGCCGGCAACTGCCAGAAGACGTTGACCAGCGCGGGACCATAGGTCACTGCGCCCACCAGCAGGCTTGGGGCGCCCAACCGGACGACATACACCTGCAGGAAGTTGATGGTTGTGCCGACCAGCACGCCGAACCAGACGATATCCCACACCAGATGCCGGATATTGGCTGCGGCCTGCTCTGGGGTCGGCGGCGCGTCCAACGGCCGGCCGATGCCAGTGATCGCCAACGGGTTGAAGCGGCTCAGACGTCTCCCCATTTTACCAGCTACCAATCTACCAATCTACCAATCTACCGTCTTTCCACCAATTCGATCAACACGCCGTGCGCGGCCTTCGGGTGGAGGAACGCGACCCGGCCATGCGCGCCGCGCCGGGGCGTCTCGTCTATCAACGCCGCGTCCTTGCTCTTCAGGTCGGCCAACGCCTGCTCGATGTCGTCCACTTCCAGGCAGATGTGGTGCAACCCTTCCCCGCGCTTCGCCAGGTAGCGGCCGATGCCAGAGTCGGGATTGATCGGCTCTAGCAACTCCAGCTCGGAGTCGCCGCACGGCAGGAAACCGATCTTCACATCCTGTTCAGGTATCGTCTCGACGTGCGTCAGCGCCATGCCCAACGCGTCACGGTAGAACCCCAGTGCGGCTTCGAGGTTCTGAACGACGATGGCGATGTGATCCAGGCGTTTGATGGTCATGGTGTAACTCTTTCGGGAGATAAGAACGGGTAGACAAGTAGACAAGTAGACAAGGGCATTCGAGGGTCTTGTCTCTCCATTCCCTTGCCTCCTTGTCTCCTTGTTTCCTTGTTTCCCTGCCTACCAAGTACCAATCTACCAGGCTACCAATTTACGGTCTATACTCTCCAAACACTCCGCGCAGCGTGTTGCACATTTCGCCCAGGGTGACATACGCCTCGGCCGCTTCGACGAAGAGCGGCATCAACGCGGCGGTCGGGTCTTGAGCCGCGGCCCGGATACGCTTCAGAACGTCCGCGACGGCCGCAGCGTTCCGGCTGGCCCGCACGGCCTGAAGGCGGCGAATCTGTTCGGCCTGCACCGTCTCGTCTATCTTGAGCAGATCGGCCGGGGAGGCCGCCCGGCTGCCCTGGTACCTGTTGACGCCGACGACGACCTGCTCGCCGCTTTCGATCGCGCGACAGACGGCATAGGCCGCCTCCTGGATTTCGTGCTGGATGTAGCCCCGCTCGATGGCCGCGGCCGCGCCGCCCATGCCGTCAATCTTCTCGATGTACTGCCTCGCGCGGCGCTCGATCTCATCGGTTAAATGCTCGACATAATACGAGCCAGCCAGAGGATCCACGGTGTCGGCCACGCCCGCCTCGTGAGCGATGATCTGCTGCGTGCGTAACGCCACCTCGACCGCAGCCTCGGAGGGCAGCGCCAACGCCTCGTCGCGCGAGTTGGTGTGCAGGCTCTGCGTGCCGCCCAACACCGCGGCCAACGCCTGGAGCGTCACACGCACGACGTTGTTTTCGGGCTGTTGCGCGGTCAGCGTCGAGCCGGCCGTCTGGGTGTGGAAGCGCAGTTGCCAGCTCTTGGGGTCTTTGGCCCCGAACCGTTCCCGCATGATCTTCGCCCACAGCCGCCGGCTGGCGCGGAATTTGGCGACCTCCTCCAGGAAGTTGTTGTGAGCATTGAAGAAGAAGGTCAGTTGCGGCGCAAAATCGTCTACGGCCAGCCCGGCGTCGAGCGCAGCCTTCACGTATTCGATCGCGTTCGCCAGCGTGAACGCGACCTCCTGCACGGCCGTGCTGCCGGCCTCTCGGATGTGATAGCCGCTGATGCTGATCGTGTTCCAGTTCGGGAGCGTCTGGCCTGCGTAGCGAAAGAGATCGGTGATGAGCCGCATCGAGGCCGCGGGCGGAAAGATGTAGGTTCCGCGGGCAATGTATTCTTTCAGGATGTCGTTCTGAACGGTGCCGCGCAGCGCGGCCGGATCAACCCCCTGTTTCTTGGCCACGGCGATCACCATGGCCAGCAAGATAGCGGCTGGCGCATTGATGGTCATGCTGATGCTGGCTTTGTCCAGCGGGATGCCGTCGAGCAGCGTCTCCATATCGGCCAGCGAGGCGATCGCCACGCCGACCTTGCCCACCTCGCCCAACGCCAGCGGATCATCCGAATCGTAGCCGATCTGGGTGGGCAGGTCGAACGCCACGCTGAGGCCGGTCTGACCCTGGGCCAGCAGATACTTGAAGCGCCGATTGCTCTCGGCCGCCGCGCCGAAACCCGCATACTGGCGCATGGTCCAGAAGCGCGCCCGGTACATCGTCGGCTGCACCCCACGCGTGAAGGGATACTCGCCGGGAAAACCGAGTTGTTCGAGATAGGCTTCTTCGGCCGCCGGACAGCACGTGGCCGGCGCATAGAGACGGTCAATGGGAATGCCTGAGCTGACGCTGAACTCGGTCTGGCGTTCCGGCGCACGCGCCAGGGTCCTGGCGACCGTTTTCTCTTGCCAGGCAGTGCGACGTTCGTTCAATCGGGTCATGCTTGCTCCGGGGATGGCGGCTGCGGCTAAGGCCGGATGTTCAATGCGCGATTTCAGGCCGCGCGGCGCTGGTCTCTGTGGCCGAGGCGCCGGGGTCCTGCCCTCTGTACTTCGTCTCGAGCAAAACCGGGTCGTATGGCGCGCGACGATTCGGACACACCGGCCGCGGGCAAAGCTGGCAACTCGCGAAGGTCTCCTCGGACGGGAAAAGGATGCCGGAGACCGATTTAGTCGGCGTCATCAGCAGGCTCTCCGTCAACTCCACGCCGATGGCGGCCTGCACCTGGCCGAGATAGCCGAACAACACGTTCTGTTGTTCGAGGGGCCAGTCTGCCAACGAACCAGGATTCATGCGTGAGGTCTGGCCGATCTGATAGAAATCTTTGAGTTGCGTCTGGAAGGCGCCATAGGCGCTGCCCAAGACGGCCTGGTTCAGGCGATCGGCCCAGAAAAGCGCCGACAGATCCTCTTGCGAGCGTGCCCAGGTCTCCAGCTCCCAGCCGGATGTGACCACATAGGCGAAGACGCGCTGGGCGCTATCCAGGTTCACGCGCAAGATGCGGCTGGTGAACTTCACGCCGTCTACCACAACGTAGTCCGCCCCCTTCTCGTCAATGAATCCCAGGCGGTAGATGGCTTTGGGCCGGCCGATCGCTTGCGCTTCTGCGGCCAGCCGGCCGACCTCCTCGGCCGTGGCGCTGCCCTCGCGCACACGAAACGTCTGGAACAGTTGGGGCAGAACGATCTGGAATGGCAACGGATTCAGAACAACAGCATCCACTCGCGACTCCTATCGGCTGGTGACCGGCGCGGTCCTGAACACATAGTCCCACAGCGGCGAGCTGACGCCAAATCGTGCATTGGGCGTCCGGTAATGGTGCCTCATGTGGTAACGCTTCAGAAACTTCAGATAGCCCGATCGCATCGGGAAATGGTGCGTGGCATAGTGCGTCATGTCGTAGAGCAGATAGCCGACCACAAAGCCGCAGAAGATCAGCGGCGTCCAGGCCGGCGCGCCAAGCAGCAGCCCCACAACCAGGTAGATCAGCCCGTAGAAGATGACCGCCAACGGGAGGCTGACGACCGGCGGCATCACCAGGCGGGTCTTGAGCTGCGGCTGAGCATGGTGTACGCCGTGAAATAGAAAGAAGACTCGCTCCTGGGCCGGCGTCTTCGGCTCATAGTGAAACACGAACCTGTGCAGCGTATACTCAGCCAGGGTCCAGACGAAAAGGCCCAGAATGAAAGCGGCCGGCGCGATTGCCGGCGACGCGGCCGCCGGCAGGCCGAGAACCCCGACCGTCAGGCTATAGCCTGCTACCGGCAGCCAGATGACCAGCACGGTGATCGGGCTGATATGCGTGAAGAACTCCAGAAAGTCCGACTCGAACAGGCGAATCGGTGTGCTGGAGTGATTGATCTTGACGCTGTGCGCGGATTCCGGCATGTATCACCTGATCGTCATGAGCACCTGGCCGGATGCAACCTGGTCGCCCCGCGTCACGCGCACTTCATGGACCACGCCCGACCGCGGGGAGCGCAGCTCGTTCTCCATCTTCATGGCCTCGAGGATGATCAGCGTCTCGCCCTCGGCCACGGTTTGGCCTGGGGCGACGGCCGTCTTGACCACCAGCCCGCTGATGGGCGCCTTGACCGCTGCTTCGGCGCCCGAGGCCCTCACTGTGCGATCGGCCAGGGCCAGCCGTCGCGAGCGCTCGTCCTGGACCTTGACGATGTAGCGCCGGCCGCCGACCATGACGCGGTAGACGTTGCGCTGCTCTGCATCAGGGTCCAAGAGCACTTCGTGCGAGACGTTGTTGAGCAGCAATGAGTAGAGTTGGCGGCCGCCCACCGCTTGCATGTCGGCCGCCAACTCAGCGCCATCCACGGTGATCCGGCCTGGCACATCAACCGCGATCTCATAGGTTTGCTCGTTGATCGTCGCGTAGTATTTCATACCCAACTCTCTCGGACGTCCTTACCGAATCCGGCGCAGCCCAGGCCGGCCGCTTTCCTTCCAGGGCGAACCGCGCACGTTCTGGTCATCGCGCGGCGCGGCGAAGATCACCGCCTGTTGGTCGCGCTCGTGTTGGGCGAGCGCCGCGGCGATCGCCGCGGCCTGGATCAGATCGCGATTGGGCGCGGCCGACATGCGAAAACCGTCCTGGCCGTCGAGGAAGCCGGTGTCGAACTGGCCGCCCTGGAAGCGCGTGCTGTCCATCACCTGTTGATGGAACGGGATCGTGGTGTGCAGACCGCTGATGCGATACTCTTCCAGCGCCCGGCGCATGCGCAAGATCGCCTCGGCGCGCGTCTCGCCCCAAACGACCAGCTTGGCGAGCAGCGGGTCGTAGAACAGGCTGATCTCCCAACCGGCGTAGATGCCGCTCTCGACGCGCACGCCCGGCCCGGTCGGCTCGCTCAGGTTGGTGATGCGGCCGGTTTCCGGCAGGAAATCGTTGTAGGGGTCTTCGGCGCTGATGCGGCACTCGATCGCGTGCCCGCTCACGCGGATGTCCTTCTGCCGCCAGCGGAGCCGGCGGCCATACGCGATGGCGACCTGCTCCTTGACGATGTCTACGCCGGTGACCATCTCAGTCACGGGATGTTCAACTTGCAGGCGGGTGTTCATCTCCAAAAAGTAGAACCGGCCGTCGTGATCCAGCAGGAATTCGACCGTGCCGGCGTTGACGTAGCCGACTGCCTGGGCGGCCCGCACCGCGATGGCGCCCATCTCCGCGCGCACTTCAGGCGTCACCGCGACCGACGGCGCCTCTTCGATCAGCTTTTGATGCCGGCGTTGGATCGAGCACTCGCGTTCGCCCAAGTGGATGCAGTTGCCGTGGGTATCGGCCAAGATCTGGATCTCCACGTGACGGGCGCGGCCGATCAGCTTCTCCAAATAGATCGTGTCGTCGCCGAACGCGCTGGCAGCCTCACGCCGCGACGCGGTCAGGCTGCGGGGCAGGTCGGCCGGCTGGGTCACGACCCGCATCCCCTTGCCGCCGCCGCCAGCCGAGGCCTTCACGACGATGGGGTAGCCCAACTCTTCAGCCGAGGCCAGCGCCTCGGCATCAGAAAGGCCACGCTCCGTGCCCGGCACGACCGGCACGCCGGCCGCGAGCATCGTCCGCCGGGCCGCGACTTTGTCGCCCATCGCGCGGATCGCGACCGGCGGCGGTCCGACCCAGGTCAGCTTCGCATCCTGCACGGCCTGTGCGAACTCCTCGTTCTCAGCCAGAAAGCCGTAGCCGGGATGGATCGCCTCCGCGCCGGACTGCCGGGCGGCCGCGATGATCGCCGGAATGTTCAGATAGCTCTCACGCGCCGGCGACGGGCCGATGCGATACGCCTCGTCTGCATAGCGCACGTGGAGCGCCGTGCGATCGGCGTCGGAATAGACGGCGACCGTGCGCAGGCCGCGCTCTTCACATGCGCGCAGAACCCGTACCGCAATCTCGCCGCGGTTGGCGACCAGCAGTTTGTTGAACATGCGGTTACTTCAGCCGTTTGCGCACTTCTTCGATGATGTGCTCGTTGGTCGTGTGAACGCCCGTGGCGGCCTTCGAGTAGACCAATTTGCCGTCCACGATCACTTCGTAGCGCCCAGCGCCCGAGGGAAGCAAGATGATCTTCTCGATGGGATGAGACTGGCCGACGGTCGGTTGGAACGTGTTGACAAGCGCCTCCGCCATACTGGCGGCTCTGGGGGTGTAGTTTCAGGCTACACAGAATTCGATGCTGATGTGCATGAGAGCGGTTCTCCTCTGGTGTGTTATTCCGGCCACTCGATGTCGGATTCGACGATCAGGCCGGGTTCGGCGGCGTTGACCAAGAGCGCCAGTGCAGCTCGAATGACAGCCTGTTGCGTCTCGGCCCGGCGCGCCGGGCCCAGCGCCGCGCCATAGGGAAAGCGAACGTGCAGCGCACGCGGGATCTTCACGTTTTCCGCGATGTCGCGATTCATGACCACGCACACGGTCGCGACGCCTTGTTCCTCGATGGCCCTGGCGATCAGTCCCACGGACTGTTGGCAGATGGGTCAGCAGGGGGTGAGCAAGGCGGCATCCACGCCATCAGCCTTGAGCCGCCGCGCCACGATCGGCGCGGTCTGCCGGATCAACTGCTGCGGCTCTGGCAGATAGCCCATGAAGCTGTAGGTCCAGGGGTAGAGACGGCCAATGACGCCTTCTTCGACCAGGCGCTGAAAGTGCGTGATGGGCAACGCCACGTTGAGGTCGGCGGACACGGCTGCATGGTCATAGTGCGAATGTGCAATACGCAGGCGCTCCGGCGGAGTATCCACGTGGATCTCGCGGAACGACGGATCGCCCAGATCGTGCCATTCATCGAAAGGCGTCTGCGCATCGCCGCGATACAGGCCGCACGTGGTCACCAGCGCCACGGTGCTCTGCGCCAACGATCGGCGCATCGGTGTCCACGGCGCCTCGTCATTGATGATCCAGACGAAATTTGGATCATAGCGCCCCTGGACCATCTTTTGAGCGGCTTCCAGCTTGCTCGTCAGCATAGCCTCTTCCTCCACGGCCACATTGTACCGCGCTGACAGGCAGGCGTCAAACGAAGACGACCCCCAAAGCCTGCTGGCAGGAGGCTTCGGGGGTCGTAATGAGGCTTCGAGGGCCAACCATCCCCTCGTCTACTTGTCTACTTGCCTACGCGCCTACTTCCAGCTACCCAACACCTTCATGTAATTTGCGCGCTCGAACGCGGCCGGCTCGGCCACGTTGCGCTGGCTGAGCGCGCCCTTCATCTGCGCCACCGATTCGTACTCGTGCGCTTCCATCCATTCGGCGACGCCGCTCACCAGCTCGCTCAGCGCGGCCGGGCCGCGCTCCAGCAGCACCGAGGTGACATTGGCGATGTCTGCGCCGGCCATGATCGCTTTCACCGCGTCTTCGGCCGTGTGGATGCCGGTGGTGAGGGCCAGCGAGGCCTTGACGTGGCCGTAGAGGATGGCGATCCACCGCAGCGGCAGCCGCATCTCGTTGGAGTTGCTCAGCACCAGGTGCGGCACGACGCTCAACTCTTCCAGGTCGAAATCTGGCTGGTAGAAGCGGTTGAAGAGCACCAGCGCGTCGGCGCCGGCGCGATCCAGCCGATGCGCCATGTTGGGCAGCGCGCTGAAGAACGGGCTGAGCTTCATGGCGACCGGGATCTGCACCTGCGCCTTCACCTCGCGCAGGATCTCCAGATAGGTGTTTTCCACGGCTTCGCTGGTCAGTTTGGCGCGGGCTGGGATCAGATAGACGTTCAGCTCCAGCGCGTCCGCGCCGGCTTCTTCGATCAGCCGGGCGTAGCGCGTCCAGCCGCCGGGCGTCACGCCGTTGAGGCTGCCGATGATCGGGATATCCACCGCGGCCTTCGCCTCACGGATCAGCTCCAGATAGCCATCTGGCCCGCGGTTGTAGTCGGCGGCCTTCGGGAAATAGGCCGTGGCCTCGGCCGACATGAAGACGGTCTGTTCCAGGAAATCGTGCTGCGCCAGCGCCTCGAGGTCAATTTGCTCCTCGAACAACGAATACATCGTGATCGCGGCCGCGCCGGCGTCTTCCATCTCCTTGATCCCGCTGATCTTCTTCGACAGCGGCGACGCCGACGGCACGATGGGGTTCTTCAGGGTCAGGCCCATGTAACGGGTGGTGAGGTCTACCATGTATGTTCCTTTCGCGGTGACTGGGTAGACAAGGAGACAAGGAGACAAGGAGACAAGGAGACAAGGAAACAAGGAGACAAGGCTACCTTAGTCTACTTGTCTACTCTCTCCTTGTCTACTCTCTCCTTGTCTACTCTCTCCTTGTCTACTCTCTCCTTGTCTACTCTCTCCTTGTCTACTTCTCCATCCCCGCCAACTGCTCATACTGCTTCCAGCGCGCTTGCACATCAGCCTGCGCCAGCTTCAACAGCATTTCGGCGCGGGCTTCGTCGCGCTGCGCCAGCGAGAAATAGCGGCTTTCGTTGTACACGTAGTCCTTCAGCGGGATCTTCGGCGCCTTAGAATCGAGCGTCAGCGGGTTCTTGCCGTCGGCCGCCAGCGCCGGGTTGTAGCGGTAGAGCGGCCAGGCGCCCGAATCCACGGCCAGCTTCTGCTGGTTCAGGCCATGGATCAGGTTGAGGCCCTGCTGGATGCAGTGGCTATACGCGATGACGAGGCTGGGGCCAGGATACGCTTCGGCCTCCAGGATTGCGCGCACGGTCTGGTTGTCGTTTGCGCCCATCGCGACCTGCGCCACGTAGATCGAGCCGTAGCTCATGGCGATCATGCCCAGGTCTTTCTTCGCCAACGGCTTGCCCGCGGCCGCAAAGCGCGCCACGGCCGCGCGCGGGGTCGCCTTCGATGCCTGGCCGCCGGTGTTGGAGTAGACCTGTGTGTCGAGCACCAGCACGTTGACATCGCGGCCCGACGCCAGCACGTGATCCAGGCCGCCGTAGCCGATGTCGTAGGCCCAGCCGTCGCCGCCCATGATCCAGACGCTGCGCTTCACCAGCATGTCAGCCACGCCCAGGAGATTTGCGATTTGCGATTTGCGATTTGCGATTTCGGAAAGTTTCGTCTTGAGCGCCGCGACGCGCTCCCGTTGCTCGGCGATGCCCTTCTCGGTGCTCTGGTCGGCGCTCAGCAGACCGTCAGCCAGCACGTCGCCGATGAGATCGCGGTTCGCCTGCACCAGTTCGCGGGCGAACTCGGTCTGCTTGTCAATGGTCAGGCGGAAGCCCAGGCCGAATTCCGCGTTGTCCTCGAAGAGGCTGTTCGACCAGGCCGGGCCGCGGCCCTCCTTGTTGACCGACCACGGGGTGGTCGGCAGGTTGCCGCCGTAGATCGAGGAGCAACCGGTCGCGTTGGCGACGATCGCGCGGTCGCCGAAGAGCTGCGTGACCAGCTTGACATAGGGGGTTTCACCGCAGCCTGCGCACGCGCCCGAGAACTCGAAGAGCGGTTGCAGGAGCTGCGAGTTTTTGACGTTGCCGAACGAGATCAGCGTGCGATCCAGCTCCGGCACGCCCAGGAAGAACTGGAAGTTGTCGCGTTCGGCGAAGCGCAGCGGCGGCTGTGGGGCCATGTTGATCGCCTTCAGCTTGGGCTGGCTCTTGTTCTTGGCCGGGCAGCTTTCCACGCACAGGCCGCAGCCGGTGCAGTCTTCGGGCGCCACCTGAACGGTGTATTTCATGCCGGGGAGGTCGTGGCTGCGATAATCCACCGCCTTGAAGGTCTCGGGCGCGCCATCCAACGCTGCGGGCGCATAGACCTTGGTGCGGATGGCCGCGTGCGGGCAGACGAACGCGCACTTGCCGCACTGGATGCAGATGGCGGCGTCCCACACCGGGATTTCGAGCGCGATGTTGCGCTTCTCCCATTGGGTGGTCGCCATGGGCCAGGTGCCATCCACCGGGAAGGCCGAGACCGGCAGGCTGTCGCCATAGCCCGCGATGATCTGGCCGGTGACATCCTTGACGAACGCCGGCGCCTCATCGGGCACGGGCGACGCCATGTCGAATTGGCTGGTCACCTGCTGGGGATACTGCACCTCATACAGATGCGAAAGGGTATGATCCACGGCCGCGAAGTTCTGCTGCACCACCACCTCGCCGCGACGGCCATAGGTGCTGCGGATCGCCTCCTTGATCTTGGCGATGGCTTCGTCGCGCGGCAGCACGCCGGAGATCGCAAAGAAGCAGGTCTGCATGATGGTGTTGATGCGGACGCCCATGCCCGTGTCACGGGCGACCTTGTACGCGTCAATGACGAAGAGGCGCAGCTTCTTGTCAATGATCTGTTTTTGCACCTGGCGTGGGAGCTGATCCCATACCTCGTCCGGGCCGTAGAGGCTGTTGAGCAGGAAGACCCCGCCCGCCTCAGCCTTCGCCAGCACGTTGACGCGTTCCAGGAAGACCCACTGATGACACGCGATGAAGTTCGCCGACTCGATCAGGTTGGTCAGGCGGATCGGCGCCGGGCCGAAGCGCAGGTGCGACGTGGTCAGCGTGCCCGATTTGCGGGAGTCATAGACAAAGTAGCCCTGGGCGTAGTTGTCGGTCTCCTCGCCGATGATGCGGATCGAGTTGTGGTTGGCGCCCACCGTGCCATCGGCGCCCAGGCCGAAGAACATGGCCCGCACGCCCTGCTTGGACTCCACGGCGAAGCTGGGATCATACGTCAGGCTGGTGTGCGTCACGTCGTCGTTGATGCCGACGGTGAAATGATTCTTGGGCGCAGCAGCGGCCATGTTGTCGAACACCGCCTTGGCCATCGCCGCGGTGAATTCTTTGCTCGCCAGGCCATACCGGCCGCCGAGCACCTTGAACGACTGCCCCGCCTCCACCAGCGCGGTCACCACGTCCATGTACAGCGGCTCGCCGGCCGCGCCCGGCTCCTTGCAGCGGTCGAGCGCGGTGATGATCTTGACCGACTTCGGCAGCGCGTCCACGAAATGGGCGACGCTGAAGGGCCGATAGAGGCGCACCTTGAGCAGGCCGACCTTCTCGCCGGCTGCGGTGAGTGCGTTCACCGTCTCGTGCGCCACGTCCGCACCCGAACCCATCATCACGATCACGCGCTCGGCGTCGGCTGCGCCCACGTAGTCGAACAGCTTGTACTCGCGGCCCACGACCTGGGCAAACCGGGCCATGTACGCCTGGACGATTTCCGGCACGGCCTGGTAGAACGAGTTGCACGCCTCGCGCGCCTGGAAGAAGACGTCCGGGTTCTGCGCGGTGCCGCGGATGACGGGCCGCTCGGGATTGAGGGATCGCGCCCGATGCGCCTGCACCAGGTCTTCGTCAATCATGGCGCGAATGTCGTCGTCGCCCAGTTCCTCGATCTTGCGGATTTCGTGGCTGGTGCGGAAGCCGTCGAAGAAGTGCAGGAACGGCACACGCGCCTTGAGGGTGGCGGCCTGGGCGATCAGCGCCAGATCCATCACCTCTTGCGGGTTGCTGCTGCACAGCATGGCCCAGCCGGTCGAGCGGACCGACATCACGTCGCTATGATCCCCGAAGATCGAGAGCGCGTGGGTGGCGATGGCGCGCGCTGCGATGTAGAAGACCGTCGAAGTCAGCTCGCCCGCGATCTTGTACATGTTGGGGATCATCAGCAGGAGGCCCTGCGAGGCGGTGAACGTCGTCGTCAGGGCGCCGGTTTGCAGCGCGCCGTGCACTGCGCCGGCCGCGCCGCCTTCCGATTGCATCTCCACCACCAACGGCACGGTACCCCAAATGTTGGTTTTGCCTTCGGCGCTCCAGGCGTCGGCCCACTCGCCCATGTTACTGGACGGGGTGATCGGGTAGATCGCGATCACCTCGTTGGTCTTGTGCGCGACATGGGCTGCGGCCTCGTTGCCGTCAATCGTTACGTAGTGACGTAGTGACATTCAAGCTCCTCCGGATTGACGCGGAAAAAACCGGACCCGATTTGGGTCCGGCAAAAGGTTAGCATATGACATTCTACCGCCCGACAGGATAGCATGGGGCGCAGGCAGGGGGTATGACTCGCGTCATAGAAAATCCCCGCAGCGCCACAGGCCCTGAGCGGCCCGTGCCTGGCGTGGCGCTGTCAAACTGGATCGCCTCACCGAGCTTCGGGATATGGCGGATGAGGATTGAGGCCGTGGAATGATCCACCATCCACACCAACGGCTTGGCGACCTGGGCAAAGACCACCATGGGGCGGGACAACAGCATGGCCGTCTGCGCGGGGAAGCGAAGGGCGATCGTCTTGGGCGTCTGTTCACCCAGCACCATGTGGATGAACGACAGCAACAGCAGCACGAGCACCACGGAGATGATCGCGGCCAACTCGCCCAAGATAGGCGCTCGCCCCAGGATGCGAGTCAGAACCGGCTCCAGCAGATGTTCCAGCGGGTCCTCGGCGACGATGCCCAACAGGATCGAGGCGCCGGTGATGCCGAGCTGCGAGCCGGCGATGGCCCAATCCGGGTCGTGAAGCAGGCGCTGCGCCTGTTTGGCGCCTGACCGACGTTCGGCAGCCAGCCGCTCCAATTGCGTCTTGCGTACCGACACGACCGCAAATTCGACGGCGACAAAGAAGGCGTTGGTCAAGATGATGAACAGGCCAGCCACGATCGGCCAGAGAATCGGTTGGGAAACAGCCGTATTGGATGTCGTGGGTTGCTCCTGCGGCTTGTCGGCCGCCATTATACTAGACACGAGGCAAACCGTCAGGTCTGTCATCCGCCTCTTTGTTTGCGCTCTGGGTGTATGTTATCATGGTGCAATATGGACCTGCTTGAGCCTGTTCTGAAAAGCGCCGCCCACCGCTCTGGTCTCGAGGCTGTGCGAAGCCTCCTTTCAGGATCAGCCGGTCACACTCGCCAACAAAGTAACCGGCTGAAGCCTCAAACCCGGGACATTTTCACACGGGCCGCGGCGTTGGCCGCGGCATGGGCAACGATCCCATGAGGAAGGTGCGTCACATGCGGCTCGGCAGTGGGCAGGCGCCTGGCAAAGTGATCTTGTTCGGCGAGCACGCGGTGGTGTACGGCCGGCCCGGGCTCGCCGCGCCGGTGACGCAGGTGTGCGCCGAAGCGATCGTCGAAGCGGCCCCCTCCGGCGCGGGCGTCATCATCGTGGCGCCGGACCTGGGCGAAGAGATCAGCTTGCGCGATGCGGCGGCTGACCATCCACTGGCCGCGGCCGCGCGGCTGGCCCTGGCGACTGCCCCAGGGCTGGCGCTGACGGTCATCAGGAGTCAGGAGTCAGGGGTCAGGGGCCAGGGGTCGGCCAGCTTCCAGCTTCCGGTATTTGACCTCCAGCCTCTCCCCGACTGGCGCATCACCATTCGCTCGACCATTCCCATTGCCAGCGGCCTGGGCAGCGGCGCGGCGGTCTCCACCGCGCTCGTGCGAGCGATCATCGACGCGGCGCATCAACAAATACGCACTACGCAATACGCACTACGCAATACGCACTACGCAATACGCGATACGCAAGCCCTCTCCGCGCTCATCTACGAAGTTGAAAAGCTGCACCACGGCGCGCCCAGCGGCATAGACAACACCGTGATCGCCTACGGCCAGCCTGTCTATTTCGTGCGTGGCCAGCCGCCGCAGCCGTTCGCCATCGGCCGGCCCTTCACCCTGGCGATTGCCGACACCGGCATCCGCAGCCCGACCAAGATCGCGGTGGAGCAGGTGCGCCGCGCGTGGGAAGCGGCGCCGGCGCGCTTCGAGGCGCTCTTCGACGAGATCGCAGCGGTGGTGGAGGCTGCGCGCACGGCCATCGCCGGCGGCCAACCTGACCGGCTTGGGCCGCTGATGGGCGCCAACCACGCTCTGCTCCAACAAATCGGCGTCTCGAGCCCAGAACTGGACGCGCTGGCAGCGGCTGCGCGCGGAGCCGGCGCGCTGGGCGCCAAGCTTTCCGGCGCGGGCCGCGGGGGAAACATGATCGCGCTGATCACCGCGGATACTGCGAGCGCGGTGACGGCCGCCTTGTGGGCCGCGCACGCGACCAACGTGATAGTGACACAGGTGGGGTAAAGCCTATATGGACTTGCACCAGTTTCTCTGTGCAGCCGAAGCGGCCGGCTATCTGGTCGTTCACGAGCGCCAGGTGGACCCGGTCCTCGAGATCGCCCGTGTCGCGGCTGAGTTGGACGGCCGGCCTGTGCTGTTCACGCACGTCAAGGGCAGCGCCTACCCCGTCTTGATCGGCGTTTGCTCGGACCGGCGCTACTTCGGGATGGCGTTGGGCTGCCCGGCCGACCAGGTGATCTTTCGGCTGGCTTCGGCGCTACCTGCCCCCTTGGCCCCCCTCCCTGACAAGGAGGGGGGAGGCGTGCTCCCCTCCCCGCACAGGGGAGGGGCCGGGGGAGAGGTCGCCCCCTGCCAGGAAGTGATCGAACCCGAAGTCAACCTCGAATCCATCCCCTTCCTGACCCACTACGCAACCGACGCCGGGCCCTACGCGTCGGCAGCAGTCGCGTTCATCAACGACCCGGACACCGGGCCGAACGCCTCGTATCACCGGCTGTTGCGGCTGGATCGGACGCGTGTGGCGGCCCGGCTGGTGGAGCGGCGGGGGACCGAGACCGCCTGGCGCAAGACGTTCGGCGACTCGAAGTCGCAGCTACCGACGCAAAGCCTGCCTGCGCAGGCTGCCTCGGGGCCGGCTCAGGCGGCGCAGGCCGACTTCGCAGAGGTTGCTGCGGTTTCCAACCGTCGGCAGGGTCTCCCCGTCGCCATCGGCATCGGCCTGCCGCTCCACGTGCTGCTGGCCGCCTCTATGGCGCCGCCGGCCGGCGTGGACGAGATGTCCATCGCCCAGGCGCTCGCGCCGACCCTGATGGCTGTCTGCGCCAACGGCATCCGCGTGCCGGCCGAGGCCGAATTCGTCCTGGAGGGCCGCATCACACACGATCTCGCCCCCGAAGGCCCGTTCGTAGATCTCACCGGCACCTACGACTTCGTGCGCCAACAGCCGATCATCGAGATCGAACGCGTGACGCACCGCCGCGACGCCATCTACCAGGGCCTGTTGCCCGGCCGGCTGGAGCACCGCCTGTTGATGGGGATGCCGCGTGAGCCCACCATCTATGCCGAGGTGAACAAAGTCGCGCGCTGTCTGAACGTCCATGTCACTCCAGGCGGCGCGTCGTGGCTCCATGCGGTCGTGCAGATCCTCAAACAGGCACCGGATGATGGGCAGCGGGCCATCGCCGCGGCGTTTCGCGGGCATGGCTCGCTGAAGCACGTCTGGATCGTGGATGAAGACGTGAATCCTTTCGACCCGCACGACGTAGAGTGGGCAGTAGCCACGCGCTTTCAGGCCGATCGCGATCTTGTCGTGCTGACCGACCAGCCATCTAGCTCCCTCGACCCTTCAGCCAGGCACACCCCCGGCCAGAAGAGCCGCACCACCAAGATGGGATTGGACGCGACCGTGCCTTGGGACACGCCGGCCGGCCCGGCCGATCGGGAGGCCTATCGCCGGGTGTAGAAACTGGAAAGCTGCTGCGCAAAGGGGGACCAATGGCGCTCGAAAAACACAACCTGTATCGCTTGCCGTGGTCAATGAACGACAACCCCATCGCCTGGCTGGAGATTACCGATGTGTGCAACATCCACTGCGAGGGGTGCTATCGGCAGCGCATGACCGGCCATAAGTCGCTGGCCGAAGTTCAGACAGAGATCGCCTTCTTCAAGAAGTGGCGCAACCCGGACAACGTCTCCATTGCGGGCGGCGAGCCGCTCATCCATCCGCAGATCACGGACATCGTGGCTCACATCGCCCAGAACAAACTCAAACCGATCATCCTGACTAACGCGCTGGCGCTGACGCCCGAGCTGCTGCGCGAGCTGAAACGGGCGGGGCTGGCCGGCTTCACGGTCCACATTGACAGCCGGCAGAACCGGCCGCGCTGGAAGGACAAGACCGAGGCCGATCTGAACGAGCTGCGGCAGCATGTGACCGACATGGTCGCCGCGATCGGCGGGCTCTACCTGGTCTTCAACTCCACCGTTTACCCGGCCACCTTTCACGAAATCCCCGATGTGATGGCGTGGGGACGACGCAACTTCGGCCGGGTGCACGGGCTGGTGTTCATCACCTATCGCACAGCCAGCAGCGAGACTAGCATCGCCACCGACGCGGCCGATCAAGAGGTGGACCTGCGCAAGCTGAGCTACGTGAAGGACCGTTTCGACGAGAAGTTCGTCACGGCCCCCGAAGTATACGCATTGCTCAAAGAGACCTGCTCCGAGTACGAAGGGGCCGGCTACCTGGGCGGCAGCATCCGGCACGACTCGTTCAAGTGGCTGGTGGGCGCCCTGGTCGGTTCGCAACGACAGGTCTATGGCGCGGTGGGCAAGAAGACCATGGAGATCGCGCAGGCGGGACACCACCTCCTCAAGGGCTCCTACCTGGCCTATCTCTCGCAGGCTAAGGTCGGACGCAAGGTCTTCTTGTTGGCGCCGTGGGACAGGACCGTGCGCCAGGCGGCCAGGAACTGGCTGGCGGACATTGTGCGCCGGCCCAGCCGCCTCTTCGACGGCATCTATATCCAGAGCGTCGGCATCATCCAGGCGCCCGATCTGCTGCCCGATGGTCGGGCCGACATGTGCGATAGCTGCCCGGACATCACCTACTACGAGGGACAGTTCGTCAACTCGTGCCGGCTGGACGAGTATCGGCTGTTCGGCGGTTTCCTGTCGGTGACGGCGCGAACGGAACGGTAGATTGGTGACCTGGGAGATTGGTAAGCGGAAGCCCCCCAACCTACCAATCCACCAACCTCCTCACGAGAACACTGCCATGCCAACAGATCGCAACCCTATCGCTTTCCTCCGCAGCCTGTGGCGCATCTTGCGCGGTCAACCGAACATCCCGCCCTCGTTGCAAGACAACGCGCTGCTGGATGTGATTCTGCAGCGGCGGAGCGTGCGCAGCTTCGACAGCCGGCCGATCCCAGACGCTGTCTTTGCAGCGATCCTGGAGGCAGGGCGCCTGGCGCCCTCCACGGTCAACCTGCAGACTTGGGTGTTTGGGACCTTCACAGTCGAATCGTGGCGGGCGACCTTCGCCACGGCCATCCCGTTTCGCGGCCAGCGCGCGGTGATCGTCATGGGCGACACGCATCGGGTGCGCGGCGTCGCGGATGCGTTTCCAGACAGCCCGCTGGTCGAGTATACTGTGGCGGTGATGAACGCCTCGCTGGCCGCCATGGCCATGAACATCGCGGCTGAGGCGCTTGGCGTGTCGTCGGTGATGCTTTCCGAGACGGGGCGGACAGGGCTGCTGGATGCGGGGTATCTCAAGCAGAAGCTGGCGCTGCCCGACGGCGTCTTCCCGTTGCTGACCATCGTCTTCGGCTACGCCAGGGGGCCGCGGCCGCCGATGCCGCCCAAGCTGCCGTTGGATCAGGTCAGTTTCACAGGAGAGTATCAGGAGGCCGATCAGTCTGTCATGACCGAGTGGATGAGGCAGATGATCGCCGGGTATAGGGCCAGCCATCCCTTCTCATCCTTCGATGCGCAGTTGCGCGTCTACTGGTCGAAAATCGGCCAGGCTGAGGCCGACTTGCGGGCGATGATCTTTCACGGGGAATGAACCATGCCAGACGAAATGTTGCGCACCTTCATCGCCATCGAGCTGAGCGAGCCGTTGGCTGCGGCCATCGGTCGCGTGCAGGCGCAGCTCAAGCGTGGGATGCCGCCAGGGGGCGTTAAATGGGTGGCGAGCGAAGGCATCCATCTGACCCTCAAATTCCTGGGCGAAACCCCCGGCAGCCGCATCCCGGAGATCGTCGCGGCGCTCAAGGTCGCATGCGCAGGCTTCCCGGCGTTCGAGTTCACCGTCGAAGGCCGCGGATGCTTCCCCAACTGCCGCCGGCCGCGCGTGATTTGGGTCGCGGTGCGCGAGCCAAGCCAGACTCTTGGCCGCCTGCAGGCGGCCGTCGAGGAGCAGATCGCGGCGTTGGGCTGGCCGACAGAAGCGCGACCGTTCTCGCCGCATCTGACGCTGGGCCGCGTGGCGAGGAGCGCGGACCGAGCGACCGAGGCTGCGATCGGGCAGGCGGTGGAGAGGGCGGTGGTCGAGCGGATCGGCGTGCAGCGCGTGACCGCGGTCAGCTTGGTGCAGAGCGACCTCCGGCCGGCCGGCGCGGTCTACACCGTGCTGGCGCGGGCGTTGTTGAGGAGGGATGCGTGAATTGACAGCGGCCGGGAGACGTGATAGGATGTGATGGAACCTGTACCTACAGGTTGGTATCGCCAACCTGACGCTGGAAAGCGTGCGGGAGTTCCTCATGGACACTGTTTCCCGGGAGAGCCCAATCCCGCTGCACGTTCAACTGCTCAACGAGATCCGACATCGGATCTTGGGAGGCGAATGGCCGGCCGGCAGCCGCATCCCTCCCGAACACGCGCTGGAACGTGAAGCAGGAGTCAGCCGCAACACCGTCCGCAAGTCGCTGGACGCGGCGCGCGCCGAAGGCCTGCTTGACACTGTGCCCGGCAAGGGCACCTACGTCACTCAGCGGCCGGGCAAGCAGCACGGCCGGCGCTTGATCGGCTATGTGGTCCCCTATTTCCGCAGCAGCTTCGACGGCCAACTCATCCGCGGGGCCGAAAGCGCGCTGCGGCCACAAGACTATCACATCATCTTCGCGACTTCCGATGGCCGGCTTGCCGAGGAGAACCGGACACTGCGCCTCTTGCAGCAGGATGGCGTAGCCGGAGTGCTCGTCTGGCCGGTCATGGCCGACGATCCGCACCGCCACCTGGCCGAACTCATTCGCGGGGGGCTGCCGGTCGGCCTGATGGATCGCACCTTCCCCGGGCTGGAGGCCGATGTCGTCATGTGCGACAACTTCGGCGGCGGCTACCTCGCCACTCAGCATCTGATCGCCCTTGGACATCGTCGGATCGTTTTCTTGTGCCGGCCGCACATGGCGCTGATGCCGGTCGCGGAACGGCTGCGCGGCTATCGCCAGGCCATGCAGGATGCCGGGCTGGATGCGCTGGAGCCGGCGCTGGTGGGCGAGCGACAGGAGATACGCACCGATTACGCCTTGCGTTCTTACACAGATGCCAGTGGGACCGACATCGAGCAACTGCGCCGCTATCTGATCTCGGCCGGTCGCGCCACCGCGATCTTCGCAATGAACGACCTGATGGCCATGCAGACGCTGCGCGCCGCGGAGCTCGAAGGCGTCAACATTCCACAAGATCTCTCTGTCGTCGGGTTCGACGACCTGGACTTCGTCGGCCACCTGCGCGTGCCGCTGACGACGGTGAGCCAGGATCCGTTCGCCGTCGGTCACGAGGCCGCTCGCCGCCTGCTGGAGCGTATTGCAGCGGGCGCCGATGGCAAGGCGCAACAGCTCGTCTTGCCGACGCGACTGGTGGTCCGCGCATCCACGGCGCCGCTGGCGCGCCACGTGAGCGCCCTTGACCTGAGAAGGAGGTGATGCTGAGGAAAGCAGAACATGAGTAGGCGAGGCAGACGCCGGCGGCGCGATCCGCCGCCTGGACGTCCAGATTGCGCAAGCACAACACCCAAAGGAGGGAAAAGGAAATGCGTAAGCTCACCTGGTTGGTCACTGTTCTGACTGTGTTGGTGATACTGGCGGGGTGCGTTCAACCTCCGCCGACGCCGCTGCCGCCCACGAAAGCGCCGGTCGCAGCGCCGACTGCCGTGCCGCCGACTGCGGCGCCGGCGACCAAGGCCCCTGAACCTACCAAAGCGCCTGAGCCGACCAAGGCCCCGGCAGCCGCGCCGATCGAGCTGACCCTGACCTGCCGCTGCGTGGAAAACGGCGTCAACGCCAACATGGTGAAGTGGTACAAGACGGCCGTCTTCCCCATGTTCGAGGCCAAGATGAAGGCGGAAGGCAAGAACGTCACCATCAAGCTGGTGGAGTTCGGTGGGAGCGACGAGCAGTTGAAGGAGCAGTATGCCCTTGATCTGAAGGTAGGCAAGGGGTATGATCTGTTCATGTTCGACGGCTTCTGGATCCCGGAGTTCGTGGCCGGCGGGCTGATCAAATCGCTGGACGAGGTGGTTGGCCCGGAGTACAAGCAGTGGGAAGGGTGGGGTCACATCAGCCCCGGCTTGCAGGATCTGCTGGGCTACCAGGGCAAGGTGTATGGCATCGCCACCGGCACCGATGTGCGGGAGATCTTCTACCGCAAGGACCTCTTCCAGAAGCTCTAGTTTCG